>Ga0268262_10004100_pt1 | contig 15252 bp, 14 predicted proteins | sample TergutNc150P3_FD_190354 | JGI IMG/M metagenome (GOLD analysis project Ga0268262, IMG submission 190354) | Nasutitermes corniger P3 segment gut microbial community from laboratory colony in Florida, USA - Nc150 P3 (SPAdes) (version 2) | ecosystem: Host-associated > Arthropoda: Insects >... | reverse complement strand
CTTCTATATCAGCACTTAATCCGAATGTATTTTGACAGATAATTACTTTTGTTTTGGGTGTGATTGCTTTTTTAATATCCTCAAAACGAGCATTATAGGTTTGCAAATCAATATCTGTGTAAACAGGTTTTGCCCCCAGATAAATAACGGCATTGGCAACGACCACGCAGGTAAAAGCAGGCAAAATCACTTCATCATCTTTGCCGACACCCATTGTTTTCAACAGCGCGTATAAGGAAACGCGTCCTTTCCCATATAGAAAAATCTGATTTTCAGCAGCATGCAAATAAGATGCAATTTCTTTTTTATATGTATTTTCTAAATTACTCATCGTTTTGCGGGTTTAAAAATACCGATTAATGAACCAAAACCATACGAAAAATGAAGGACAATGAAACTCCACAACAAATAGAAAAAATTAAGTTTCTTATTGATTGCCAGCCTTGTACATATTATTGTCAATAATCCGAGGTAGTGAGAGGAAGACCAAACGGCTATCCATAGCAAAGGCAGGTATAAAAAACTTAAAAATAAGGGCAAAATCAGCGATAAAATAAAACAAAGCGGGATAAAATGCCGTAAAGATAAGGAAGCCATTCTGTTTGTATATTTTACGGTTAAGATGTTCCATAAACCGTTGTTATAGTTGTTTTTAGCGATAGCGGAAAAAGTTTCGCGGGCATAATATACGCACTCCAAATTGGGTAGAAGATAAATTTTCCCTCCTCCCCGAATAATGCGTTTGTTCAACTCAATGTCTTGATTGCGAGCCAAACGGGTATCATAAAGTCCAAATCTTGTGAAAACAGATTTTTTATAACAGCCGAACGGAACGGTGTCTGCCTGCGTAACTTTCTCAATACCAATTCTAAAAAGGGCATTTCCAACGCCAAATCTGTTGGAAAGTACTTCTCTAATAGCAAGTGTTTTTCTGTTTTTTGTCAAAACATCTGTTTTACATGGAAATCCAACATTATCAGCATCTAAAGAGATAAGATTGTTTACAAGTGTAGAAATGTAGTTTTCAGGATAAGAAGCATGTGCATCTACGCGGACAATAAAATCACCCTCTGCATGGACAATACCCAAATTCATCGCATACGGAACGGTTTTGTCCGCATTATGAAGTAATTTTATAAAAGAAAATTGACGGCAATAGTTTGTTGCTATTTCAACGGTTTTGTCCGTACTCATTCCGTCAATGATTAATATTTCCAATTGAAAATCAGGTGATTGATTGTTGATTAAAGACTGAATACATTTTTCAATGTATTTCTCTTCGTTTCGGCACGGTAGAATTATGGATACAAATTTCGACATCAATTTAATTTTTTTTTTATATCTTTGCAAATTGGTTATATTTTTATACAAAAATGTTATTTTAGGCTTAACGAGAAATCTATACAATTTATTTTAAATCTATGCAAATACTTCATTTACCAAATGCAAAAGAACTAACTTGGAGGTATTACAATCATGCTTTGTTGCCCAATTGTGCTCCGCATGAAAAGGCAGATGTTGAAATTTTAAAAAATAAAAACTTCTGGAAAACATTCCGACCAAAACGCCCGCTTTTTGCTTGTTATACAACTCATTTTGACTGTGGTTATGAAACAGGCTGGTGGCATTGTATATTAGATAAACCATTTGATATTGCTACAATTAAAAGCGAACGCCGAAGGCAAATCAATCAAGGTCTTCAAAATTTTGATATTCGGGTTATTGATGTAAAAATATATGCCGAACAAATATTTGATGTTCATAAATCCGCATGGAAAACCTATAATAAAACAGGTAAATTTAAGATTGAAAAGGAGCATTTTTGTGAAGAGGTAAGAAAATGGAATTATCTTGTATTTGGTGCTTTTGACAAAGGAAATGACCAATTAGTTGCCTATTACACTGTAAAAGTTTACCCTGCCTATATTTGTTTAATGACGTTAAAAGCCAATCCTGCTGCTGAAAAAAAACGGGTAAATCTTGCTATCAACTATTTTGTATGTGATTTTTTTCGCAAAGAAATAGAAAATGGAAAATATATTGGTGGTGGTAACAGAAATATTTACCACAAAACAAATTTTCAAGAGTTTTTGGAGAAAAATTTCGGATTTAAAAAGGCATATAACCATTTGCATATCAAATATGTTCCTTTTGTTGCTTTTTTGATAAAAATACTTTATCCGTTTCGTAAAATTATAAAGAAAATACCTTTTACTATTGCTAATCAGGTAAGCGGTATTTTGTTAATGGAAGAAATTTGTAGAGAACGAAGAAAATTTTCTCAATAAATACAGTTTTGATATATTTTAAAATAGCGTTTGGCAATGCAATCCCAATCAAAAACAGAAAAATCTAATTGCTTGATATTGGCAATAAGTTCTGAATAATTTTCAATTACTGAAGAAATAGCCTGTGCAATCTCTTCAACATTTTTGGAATTAACGGCATATCCTGTTTTATTTTCATTAAAATATCCGTCAATACCTTGCCCTTTGGTATATACAATTGGCAATCCTTGCGTTAGGGCTTCAATATACACTAAACCAAATGTTTCTTTGTGAGAAGTCAAGGCAAATATATCGTGTTTGCGATATGTTTTTAATAATTCTTCTTGGTTTTGCTTCTCTATCAGTGTAATATAGGGTTTATCTTTTATATAATTTTCAAGTTTTTTTAAATAATAAGAATTGTCCTGATAGCCTTTCCCAACAATTGTTAATTCTATGTTAATATCTTTTTTTCGCAATAACTCTACGGCGTAACAGAGGAATAAATGATTTTTACGAGGGTTAATTCCTCCAATGGTTAAAAGTTTGACACATTGAGAAATAGCATTTTTATGAAATTTATTGTTAAGCCAAAAAGGGAACGTCCCATTTGGAATAATACTTATTTTTTCCAACATTTTATTTCTGATTTGTGCAGGAAATAAATGATTTACACAATTATCTTTATATGCAGGGGAAATAAAAATAATTTGCGACGCATTTTCCAATATTTTGTAACCTAATTTTCTTAAATGAAGAAAATATTTATAAAAGAGATTAATATCCGTATCCCGAATAGCGATAATATAGGGAATGCCGTATTTTTTGTGTAGATTATAGGCAACAGCTCCATCGCTAAACCAAGTATGTGCGTGAATAATATTAAAAGTTTCTATTTTAAATTTTTCTAATGTAAATTTTGTCAATTTTTTTATTTTCCGATTAAACCGCAATCGAGAAATGATTTTAGAACTTCTGTAAAAATATTCGCAATGTATATCCTCAAAATCAATTGTTGGCTCTTTCCATACAGGCATCACCGCAGACTGTTCAACAGGATATTTTTTTATTGCATTGAATAAAAATTTATAAAAAGGGGAGTTTCCTTGTGCACCATTGCAGATATGAAGTATTTTCATGAATTTTAATTTTTCAATAAATTTCCTTTTGCATAACGATACGATAATAGAATGCTCAACAAATAAGCGGAACTTCTGCCTATCGCCAAGAAAGACAATGCCATGATTACATTTTTGTATAAAGCACAACCAATCCATAAACTTAAAAATGTGATTACGGCATAATAAATCTGCCATAATAAATTTATTTTTAGTTTATTGGTGATAATCAAAACATCAAAAAGCGGAGTGGCGACAAAGGATAATAAAACGGGAATTGTTAAAATTTGGGCATAGTAAGAAGCAACATTCCATTGTTTCCCCAAAAATATTGAAAAAATAAAAGGCAGCAATAAAATAAATAAAAGTATTCCGACAACTGCCATAATTGAAAGTATTTTTAAAACTTTTATGTAAATATTGCGACAATTACCCGTGTTTTTTAATTCTTCATTGGCTCGTTGGCGAAACACATCTTTTACGGCAAAACTGATTATATTGACAGGAACAGAAAATACTAACATTGTCATTGAAAAATAACCAACTTCAACAGAATTGAAATAAGATGCTAAAAATAATACGGGAAAATATTTTCCTATCTCGCTTAATAAGCGTCCGGGCATAATAAATTTTGGAAATTCTACAAATTCTTTTGCTAATTTTTTCATTTGCACAAGAGAAACTTCTTTAAAAGCGGCGGCATCTTTTTGGAAAGCCCTAAAAATACAAGCACCTGCAGAAAAAAGTCTGCCTGTTAAATCTCCTATCACCAAACCGCCTTGAGAGAAAATTTTTACCAACCCTAAAAACAATTTGCTTAATGTAATTGCCGAAGAATTAGTTATTTTGTTGATTGCCAAATTTTTAAAATATCCATTTCTAACACACCATTCGTTATACGTTCCATAAATGATAATTGAAAAAGATGCTATTGGACAAATAAACAGCCAATTTTTAAGTTGCGGTTCTTTTAATTCCTGTGATAATAATTCAGCAAAAAACAGTTGTAAAATAAGATAAATAACGATTACAACAATAAAACTTAAAAGAATGGTTAATCCGACTAAATTAGCGGCATCTTGTTTGGTTTTGGCGACTAAAATTCCCAACTCATATTTCCCGCTTGCAAATTCAGAAAGAATTGTAATAATGGTAGTTAGCAGTGCCAAAAGTCCAAATTCCGCAGGTGTGAAAATACGTGCAATAATGGGATAAAACAAAAAAGGAATAATTTGTGCCAAAGCAGTTCCACTACTCAATGTGAGAATGTTTTTGCCAAATTCACCTTTTAAAGACTGTAATATATCTGTTTTTTTTATCATTTTTTCTTTATTCTGCAAGACAATTCTTTTAAAAAATCTTTATATCCATATAAATAAACATAAAGCAATGGAAAAATAATTAAGAGAGCATAAAAAGAAGCCCCAAGAAAATCAAAAAAACTAAAAAATCCGCACATAAAATTTACAATAAATAAGAGAAATAAAACACTCAAATCTTTGAAATGGAATAGGTAAACAACAGAACAGCATAAAAGAATGGCAATATATAGCATTAACCCAATAATTCCAGAAAAAAGAAGTATCGATAAAAATAAATGATGCGGATAAGGCTGTTCTGTTTCCTTTTTAAAAATATCTAAAAAAGCAAATCCATGTCCAAATATTTTATGAAATGTTGAATATTCCCGATATATTTCTTTCCCTAATATCCATAATTCCTTTCTTGAAGATGTAAGAGACTCAATTTCTGGAGGAGGAACAATGGCAGGAGTAATATCCGAAGATGAAACAGAAGACATGCCTAAAGACGCAATGGAAGCAGTATCTGAAAGTACGGCAAGATTAATTGTATCTGCATTAACCTCCGTACCCATTTTAATTAACGGATACGAGGCGGCACTATTAATTCGGGTGGAAATAGTTGAAATATTTAAATTAACTTGCACGCTGTCAATTAAAAGCATTTGCTCTGTTTTTTCCGATACCAAAGGAAAATAGGATAAGAAAGAATAAAGTATTCCCAAAGTACAGATTGAAAATCCACAAAAAAGCAAGTGATATTTATAGGTAATTTCATTTAAAAATACTTTTTTGAACATCGGACGAATTAAAAGAAGCAAACATACCAAAGAAAAAACACCCATGCAAAAAACCAAACGTCTTGAACCTGATAGAAATGCGGTAGAAATAATAACCTGCAACCCAATCAAAAACAATACTTTATACTTTATCTTGGCAGGGGAATTGAGTATTTTATATAATCCAAAAACCAATCCGTTAAAAAGAAATAACGAGAAAAAATTATAATCGGAAACAATAGAAGAACCCCACATAAAATGACGGTTTTCCCCCAAATAGTTATATGAAATAAATGCAGGAGAGTACAAAAATTTCCACAATCCCACCACAGAAATAATTATCGAAAATACAATGAAATAATTACCAATATGCTGTATCAACTGCTTGAAATCCTGTTTGCTTTGTATATGATAAGAAAGCAAAAACATAAAAATTGAAATAAAAGTAATTTCCTTTAACATTTCAAAAGGGCGGTTTTGAAATGGATAAACAGTCAAAAAAATTGCTGCTAACTCAATTAAAATGAGTAAAATAACAGGACTGAATGCTTTAACACTTTTTATCAATGCCTGTTTCGCCAACTTCATATTTATAATTTGATAAAAAGTAAAAGGAAGTAATAACCCTATTAAGGGGTAAATTGCATACGGTACTGCATTTCTTGAAACATACAAAACAATGAGCAGTGCTAAAAATGATATGGAATTAAATTTTTTCATTTTTTATTTACTTCATTAAAAAGGACTTACAAACATTTCAAACCAAGGATTTTCCCTGTCCCTGTCCGACAGGACAGGATTTTCAACTCCCCAGTCTATATTCAAAACGGGGTCAAGCGGATGGATTGCCATTTCGGAGGCTTTGTTGTAGTAACTGCTTGTTTTATAGAGAAAAACAGTATTATCATCCCGTGCAACAAAACCATGTGCAAAACCCGCTGGTATCCAAAACATTACATTGTTTTCCGCAGAGAGTTCGACCGCAAAATGCTGTCCGAATGTAGGAGACTTTTTCCGTATATCAACCGCCACGTCCATTGCCCTGCCCTGTACCACCCGCACAAGTTTTCCCTGTGCAAAAGGCGGAGATTGCAAATGCAGTCCGCGGATTACGTTTTTGCGGGAAATGGATTGATTGTCCTGCACAAAATCCACATCTATCCCGTGTTTCTGAAGCGTAATTTTGTTGTACGACTCAAAAAAACAACCGCGGCTGTCCGTCAATACAAGCGGACGAATGACCAAAAGTCCCTCTATCTGCGTCTTTTCTACTTCAATTTCCATTATCCTAACTTCTTTATATTCAATCTGTTCTGCACTATTGATAAAATGATGTACGCCAATATGATAAACGGCAAAGACATCGCTCTTAACCATAATATCAAAAATAGTGCAAAACACAATAAAACGTAACGGAAAATATTATCTTTTATTTTATAATTTGTGAATTTAAGTGAAAACAACTGAATATCAGACAACATTAACACGCACAACAACAAAATAATTATCGTATAAAGGCAAAACGAGCAGTCGAACAGGGGGAAAAAAGGCAGGGAAATCAGTACGAAAGCGGCTGCGGGTGAAGGCAGTCCGAAGAAAACGCTTGTTTGCCGTTCGTCCAGATTGAATTTCGCCAACCGCAACGCCACAAAACAAGGAAACAAAATCGCAATAACCGCCTGTAAAACAAATATTTCGTGGAAAACAAACAGATTGGTGTTTGTCTTACAGAGTAAAAAATACATCATCACAGCGGGTGCAACGCCGAACGAAACCACATCTGCCAGCGAGTCCAATTCCTTTCCTACGTTTGACTTCACATGCAGCAAACGAGCCGTAAAACCGTCAAAAAAATCAAATACCGATGCGGCAACGACCATTACCGCCGCTTCCTGCAACCTGCCCCGCGAGGCTAACAATACGGCAACCACTCCCGAAGAGAGGTTTAACAAAGTGATAATATTGGGGATGTGTTTCTTCATTTTCTCAAAATTTTTTAGTACACGATAAAAATTTAAATTTTTCTAATAATTAAGTTTCAAACAGTTACAATAAATATAAAAGTTATCAAGATTGAATGCAAAGGTACACAAATAATTTCAATTGTTAGGAAAATATTAGGGAAAAATCAATTGTTATTTTAAATAAAAAATTGTATCTTTGTAAATTAGACTTATTACTTATTAAAATTTGCTTAAAATGAGAAAGATAACTTTATGTACAGCGTTTGCAGCCATGCTGCTTTTGATTTCCTGCAAGGAAAAAAACAACACCCAGACCGAGCCCGAAACCGAAAATCTGCAATATGTAGAAGTCAAATTGGGCGGGTGTAATCTAAAATCTGCCCAGAAAGACAATGACAGGAAAACAGGGGAAGATACCGTTATTATCACAACATCTGAAGATTTGGTTCAAGTCTTTGTTGCACTTAATTACACTTGTAAATCAATGTCTTTTGAAACAAAAACCGAAATCATAGACGATGTTCTATACATACATCTGATTGACACAGGCGGAGATTATATGAGATGTATGTGTTATTATACCTTTGATTTTTCTTTCAAACGACAGGGAGATATTAATCAGAAGTATAAAATATTATTGCATGACAATCGAGGGCATGATGAAATAATAAGTATTTTTTCCGAAGGTACAATTGTTGAAAAAAGTTCTAACAATCAATCTAATTGCGACCAAGATGTAATAGTTGATTTAGACCAATACAATCATGCACCGAATCGCAATCTTGTAATTGAGGATATGAAAATCTTGAATAATTGCCTGAAAATAAAATTTAGTGCAAGCGGTTGCGATGGAAATACTTGGGTTGTAAAATTGGTTGATATGGGAGGCATTGCCAAATCACTTCCACCTCAAAGAACATTACGGCTTTCTCTTGACAATAAGGAAATGTGTCGTGCTTGGATTACCAAAGAAATTTCCTTTAATATAGAGGATTTGCAAGTTGAAAAATATCGTAAAATTTGGCTTAATGTAGGGGAAAAAGGAATACTTTATGAATATTAAATGAATGCAAATTTAATCAAAAAGTATCGGATTTTGCCCCATTCTTTGCATGCCTAAATGTTCGTAAGCCAGAGCGGTAACTTCCCGTCCTCTGGGCGTACGCATCAAAAAACCCTCTTGGATTAGAAACGGTTCGTACACTTCCTCAATCGTTCCTGCATCTTCGCCTACAGCGGTGGCGATGGTGGTCAATCCAACGGGACCTCCTTTGAATTTTCCGATAATGGTGGTCAAAATGCGGTTGTCCATTTCGTCCAAACCGTGCGCGTCCACGTTGAGAGCTGCAAGTCCGTACTGCGCGATTTCCAAACTGATATGTCCGTTGCCTTTTATCTGTGCAAAATCCCGCACTCTACGAAGCAACAGATTGGCAATACGGGGCGTACCGCGGCTGCGGCGGGCAATTTCCATCGCCGCATTCTTATCAATGGCGATTTTCAAAATACTTGCCGAACGGACGATAATCTTTTCCAAAGTGGCTGCATCGTAATAATTTAAGCGGAGATTTATCCCAAAACGCGAACGGAGCGGTGCGGTCAGCAGTCCCGAACGCGTAGTCGCACCCACCAGCGTAAAAGGGTTTAATCCAATTTGCACATTTCGGGCATTGGGACCCGATTCTATCAGAATATCAATCTTATAGTCCTCCATTGCCGAATACAGATACTCTTCCACCACGGGCGACAAACGGTGAATTTCGTCAATAAAAAGGACGTCGTTCGGTTCTAAATTGGTAAGCAGTCCCGCCAAATCCCCGGGTTTGTCAATCACAGGACCAGAGGTTACTTTCATGCTCACGCCCATTTCGTTGGCGATGATGTGGGAAAGGGTTGTTTTCCCCAGTCCGGGCGGTCCGTGCAGCAATACATGGTCTAATGCTTCGCGGCGTTGCTTGGCGGCATGGACGAAAATTTTAAGATTTTCAACCACCTTTTCCTGTCCTGCAAAATCCAGAAATTCGCCAGGACGGATAACCTTTTCAATCTCTTTCTCCGAGATGCTCATATTTTCGTTATGCGGGTTCAAATTTGGATTCATGCAAATGTTTTTATTTCTATTGGAACGGATGTATTGGGGGGTTTATTTTGTATGAAGGTGAAATATTTTTTTGTCTGAATTAGATTTTCAAAATTAGTAAGGTTGATTTTGAAAATCTCTTTCTCAATTTTCAATTAAAAATGCTATCTTTGCAAATCGAGTAAAAAAATACAGTATAGATAAAAATACATCAAAAATATTTGGCAGATGAAAAAATATTTGTTAGTTCTTTTATGCGTAGTTGCCTTATTGCCAGTGAATTCTTACGGCGGCAACGGTAGAAATGGCGGTCCCAATGCCAATATCCCCAAACACGGCGGTCGATTGCAGTTGCCGCAGGGAATTGAAGGGAAAACAGTGAATTTCGGGTTTAACCTCGGCGGTTGCATCACCACGCTGGACATGCTGAACAATGAAGCCGCTCCGTACGGCGCAAAGGGCAGTCTTTTTGTGCATTACCTCATTCCGCGGACAAAAACCCTGTGCGTGGGACTTGAAATGGGCAGTTTTTATCTCTTGTCCAATCAGAAGCGGTATATCGGCAATATCACGCCTACGCCCTCCACGGAACATGCCACAACGGCAACGGTGGGCAATTGGATTTTGCCGTTTGGACAAGTGAGCATCATGGGTAATATTCACCCTGTACAGCGGTTTAACGTGCAGTTGAAAATGAATATTGGGGTTGTTGCTCCGATGGTTCCCACTTACAGCGGCGAGTATTGGACAAAAGAAAATACGTCTGAGGGTGAATACGTTGCGTTAAAACATACTTTTTCGTATGACTCGAAAATGAACATCGGACTGTCCGCAGCGGTGGGGATGAAACTGCTTTATGCCCTCAATCCTTTTACTGAATTCGGAGTGGGGATTGACTGGTCATATTTGCGGTTTTCCTATCTGAAAAAGCAGATTGAGCCAATGCCCGATGTGAAAAAAGTAGTTACGCAAACGGGGATACTTGATTTGCATGTGGGGGTGGCGTTTAATTTTTGATTTGAGAATTTTTATAATTAAAAAAGCGAAGTAAAAATCTACCTCGCCCAATTTAAATTATCATAAAATACTCTATTCCTGCTTAATACCGCGTACCGAAAACCTGTGTCCAATACGAACCTCGTCTTGCAACGCCCATTTCCTTAAAATTGGGGTTCATAATATTTTTGCAATGCCCAGGACTTTTAATCCAGCCTTGCACAACGGCTTCTTCTGTGGGATAACCTTTTGCAATATTTTCGCCGCAAGTCCTCCAATTGTAATCCCGCCGTTTAATTCTAACGCCCGCATTGGAACTGTCGCTTCCCGTATGGCTGAAAAAATTGTTGGTGTACATGTCCAGACTGTGGTCGTCAGCCGCCCATGAAAGCGTATCACTCCATCTTACAGGGGTAGTCGGCGCAAAATACTCACTGTCAGTACAGTTGCAACCCGATGTGCGGTAATTATTTACCAACTGCAACAGAGCAGTCTTATTAATATTCTCCAATTTCGGAACATCGGGAAGTTCGGGAAGCGTATCTTTCCCTACCGTAGTATCCTGCGGAATTGTTGGAACTTCAACGGGCTGATTATCAGGCTCATCCTTCTTACAGCCAACAAAAAATACAAATCCACCCACACAAACTGCCACTACGGCAACCTTGAACAAACGCACTAAATGCAATACTTTCATCTAAAATCTATGTTTAATTAATAAAGTTTGCAAAGATACAATTCTCAACTCACAAAATCAACAAATCTGCCGAATAATTACATAAAAAAAGTGATTATTTTCTTAACGCTCTCATTTTCCGTATAAAACGGGAAGTTTTTTTTACCATGTACAACCGTACGCATTTTCAATATGATTTATTGTAACATTTCCGCCCGTTTCCAAAACGGAAATAATATCGAAACGGTTTTCCCCCTCCCAGCAATTTTTCCCAACGTAAGATGTTGCTGCTCTGATGACATTCTTTTGTTTTTGTGTGGAAACAAAACTTTCAGGCTCGCCAAAAAAGTTGCTACTGCGGTATTTCACTTCGCAAAATATTAAAATATTATCCTTTTTTGCAATAATATCCACTTCATATTTTCCTGTCCGCCAATTTGCATACAGAAACTCATAACCTTGATTTACAAGGTATTCTTTGGCTAAATCTTCTCCGAGTTTGCCTTTTTCGTTCCGCTCAGCCATTTGTATAAAACCCTTTAATTCAGCGTGATATAGTTTGGAAATTCCACGCCGTTGATTGTAGGTTTTATTTTCAGAGTTGCCTTGGACTCTTGGGTGGTGTCTTTCCCGCTAATCTTTTGATAGAAACGGAAAATGCTTTCGGGCGTTGAGCCGTCCAGATATTTCCAGGCATCAAAGGTCATTTCTATCGGTAAGATGTTTCTGCTCTCTGCGGGAATGGAAAATCGGTCAACCACATCGCCGTTTACCACTTCGTTGCTGTCCAGCAATAGTATCCACTTGAACCGCCCGATAGCAGCAGTTGCCTTGTTGGGATTACTTCCCTCCACATTCATATTGAATGTAACGGGCGCTTTTTTTTGCAAGAGAGCCGTTGTAATGGCAATCACTTCCGCCGTTTTCAAATCCTGCGGTGAGGACAGGCGGTCGAAGTTCACTCCTGCAAAACGAAAATTATCAACATCTTTCCGTTCAAACGTACAGTTCAACATATTCACAAACTGCTCAACCTGTTCGCATCCGCACAAAGACAGGACAACAAACAGCATAATCCCTGCTTTAACAATTCTGTTTTTCATATTCTTTAATATTTTATACTGAAATGCAAAGATAGCATTTTTTTTAATATTTTTTATAATTAAACAAAAATTTCTACGTTAAAAGAAAAAAAAATTTAATTATGTTTCGGTTCGAGAATGAATACGCATTGTATGCTTTGTTGTTGATACCCATTTTGTTGGTGTCATACATTTTTGTTCGGCTTCGACGCCAGAAAATCTGGAGTAGATACGGCGACAACTTTCTGTTGCAGTGTTTAATGCCTGAAGCATCGCCTTTGATGCAACATGTTAAGTTATTTTTGGCGTGTCTGATATGGACGTGTTTAACCTTTGCACTTGCCAATCCGCAACTGGGCAGCAAGGTGGAAAAAGGCGTGCGGAAAGGAATTGACATCATGTTTTGCATTGATGTATCCAACAGCATGTTGGCGGAAGATTATCCCCCCAACAGAATAGAAAGTGCCAAACGCTCAATGCTTTCCTTTGTTGATAAATTGCAGGGGGACAGAGTGGGCGTAGTGATTTTCGCGGGGACTGCCTTTGTGCAATTGCCAATCACTTCCGATTACGCCGCTGCTAAAATGTTCATTAACAACATTTCTCCCCGATTGATACCCACGCAGGGGACAGACATCGCCGCCGCCATTGACAAAGCCGTTTTTTCCATGTTGCCGCCTGCGGACGAAAACGGGAAACCCATAAATCCCCCCGCCAATACCAAAAAAGTAATTGTGGTGGTGTCGGACGGGGAAGACCATTTTCAAGAAGCGGTAGATATGGCTCAATCGGCTGCCAAAGAGGGATTTTTGGTTTATACGGTCGGAATTGGAAACACTATCGGCGAGCCTATCCCCATTCGGACGCAGAACGGAAGAGTTGATTATAAGAAAGATAGCGAAGGAAACACCGTCATCACCCGTCTGAACGAACAGATATTGCAGGAGATAGCCCAAGCGGGAAACGGCACCTACATTCACGCCGACAACGCATACGTGGGATTTGACGTGTTGAGCAAAGAACTGTCAAAACTGGAAAAAACGGATATTGATGATGTGGTTTTTTCCCGTTACGACAATAAATTTTATATCCCCTTGTGGTTTGCACTGATTTTGTTATTGATAGAAATTATTTTATACAACAAAAAGATGTTTAAGGTAAAATTGTTTTCACGGTTCAGGAATGAAAAAATATTGGCGGTGTTTGCGGTTTTTGTTTTGGGGATTTCCGTGCCTGTTTTCGGACAGACCATGCAGGAAACCAAAGATTTGCGAAGCGGAAATAAATATTATTTCGAGGCAGAGAAATTGCAGAAAGAAGCCAAAGAATTGGAGGAAAAAGGCAGGGAAAGCGATAAAAATACGGTCGCACAAAAGAGACAGCAGGCACAAAAACTGTATGAAAAAGCCTCAACCGATTATCTGAAATCGAATGCTGTTACGAAAAATAATTATAAAAGTATGTACAACCATTCGGCTTCGCTCTATCGCAGGAAAAATTACGAAGATGCGGTGAAAGAACTTGAAAAAGTGTTGGAAAACAGTCATGTAAGCGATAAGGTAAAGGCAAAAGCCTATCATAATTTGGGGAACAGTCTGTTGCAACAACAAAAATATCAGGAAAGCATTGAGGCATACAAAAAAGCACTGAAAGCCAATCCGAAAGATATGGATACGAAGTATAATTTGGAATATGCACGGAAAAAAATGGCTGTTCAGCAACAGCAACAATCTTCTAACAACAATAAAAACGAAAATAAAGACCAGCAGCAAGACCAACAACAACAGCAACAGCAGCAACAGCAGCAAGGAAACAATCAACAGCAAAAACAACAACAAGCAGCAGCACAACAACGAAAAGAAGAAGCCAAACGCCAATTAGATGCCTTGCAGCAAAATGAAAAACGGACGCAGGAAAAGGTGAAAGAGGAAAATCGGCAAACGCAGTCGGTGAAGCAGGAAAAAGATTGGTAATGATTGCAAATATGCAATTTTTATTTAGTTCTAAAAAGAAAAAAAATGGTATCTTTGCAAATTATTCAAATCAAAGCATAAAAATTAAGATGATAGATATTACATTGCCCGACGGCTCGGTAAGACAGTATGAAAAAGGCGTTTCCCCGTATGATATTGCATTGTCAATCAGCGAGGGACTGGCACGCAACGTGTTGGCTGCCATAGTGAACGGCGAAAAAAAAGATGCCAACCGCCCCATTGAAGAAAATGCAACAGTGCGATTGCTCACATGGAACGATGCAGAGGGAAAAGAGGTTTTTTGGCACACTTCGGCACACATTATGGCGGAAGCAACACAAATTTTATACCCAGGGGTGAAGTTTGGAATTGGTCCCTGTGTGGAAACGGGTTTCTACTATGATATTGATTTCATGGATTATACCATTTCGTCAGACGATTTTCAAAAGATAGAAAACAAAGTGGCGGAACTGGTTGCACAAAAACAGGAAATCGTCCGCAAAGAAGTTTCCAAAGCGGAAGCCATTCAATTTTTTACGGAAAAAGGAGACGAGTACAAACTGGAACTGATACAGGATTTGGAAGACGGCACCATTTCGTTCTATCAATGCGGTGATTTTGTAGATTTGTGCAAAGGTCCCCATTTGCCCAATACGGGATTTGTTAAAGCATTCAAACTGTTGAATTTAGCAGGTGCGTACTGGCGGGGAGACGAAAAACGAAAACAATTGACCCGCGTTTACGGCGTGTCTTTCCCCAAGAAAAAGGAGTTGGACGATTACCTGCTTCTGCTGGAAGAAGCCAAAAAACGCGACCACCGCAAACTGGGTAAAGAAATGGAATTGTTTACTTTTTCGCAGAAAGTCGGGTCGGGTTTGCCGATATGGTTGCCGAAAGGGGCGGCTTTGCGGGAACGGCTGGAAAATTTTTTGAAAAAAGTACAGAAAACATACGGTTATCAACAGGTGCTTTGTCCGCACATCGGCAATGTGGATTTGTACAAAACATCAGGACAT
>Ga0268262_10004099_pt1 | contig 15253 bp, 17 predicted proteins | sample TergutNc150P3_FD_190354 | JGI IMG/M metagenome (GOLD analysis project Ga0268262, IMG submission 190354) | Nasutitermes corniger P3 segment gut microbial community from laboratory colony in Florida, USA - Nc150 P3 (SPAdes) (version 2) | ecosystem: Host-associated > Arthropoda: Insects >... | reverse complement strand
CGATCTGGCCCCGACAGTTACATAGCTGCTCGCGGATAAAGAGGTGCAGGAGATATTCGCGGGCAGGGATACGGAGGTCGGCCACGGCGGGTTGGTGACGCTGAGGTTCGTGCAGCTGACCGTGCCGTTGACATACAGCGTCCCGCTGTTGATGTTCAGCCCGCCGCTGTGGAAATAGCCTCGCTCGGTGCTGCCGGTTTGAAAGGACACATAGCTCCCGCCCCGCAGGTAGAGATGGCTGTTGCCCCCGGAAGAAATGAGGTTGTAGGCGGTCAGGTTCTGGCACGTGACCGTGTTGTAGGCTTCCAGATTGTTGCAGGCGGCCCCGTTGGTGATGGACAGGCTGTTGCCGGAAACGGCCCCGGTCGCCGCGAGGGAGCCCACGACCTGGAACCCACCGCTGTGGAAGTAGCCGCGCTCGGTACCCCCGGTGCGCAGGGAAATATACGACAGGCCGTTGATGTTGAGGTGGCTATTCCCCCCGGACGTGATCAAATTGTTAAACGTGGCGTCGGCATTGACGGTCAGCGGGCAATGCACCCACAGGCGGTTGGCGCTGCTCTCAAACTCCAAGGCTATTTTCAAACTCTCGACCGTGGCGACGTAGGTCGTGACGCTGCCCAGCGCGTCCGTGATGGTGAAGCGCACATGGTAGGCGGTGAGCGAGGAAAACGAGCCGCCGAAAATCTTGTCGGTGGACTGCGCGATGGCCGTCTCAGCCGAGTAGGAACTTGCGCCGGTGGTCTTGTAGGCGAAGGTCGCGGACGCGCTGTTTTTTCCGTTGACGGAGGCGTAGGCATAAGTCAGGTTGGCCTTCATGTACGCGCCAAGATTATCCACGACCCCGGCGGCGGTGGTGCGGTCAACCTTTTGTTTCGATACCCCCGGCACACTATAGGGCAGCACTTCAAAGGCAACGCCAGTTGACGTGGCTGTGCGCCCCCGGCTGTCCACGGCGACGACCGTCACCGTTTTGGCCCCGGCTGTGAAGGGGCCGAGCCCTGTAATGGACGTGCCGGTCGCGGTGTAATAGCCGGAACCGGCGTCGGTGTAGATTCGGTATGAACTGATAGTCGCGCCGCCCGTGCCGGAGGCCGCCGCCCACGACACGTTCAGCTTGCTTTTGTTTTGTACATACACGCCCCAGCTTGACGGTACGCCGTTGTCCACGCGGGAGAGCGTTACGCCGGTGGGCGCGGTGGGCACGTAGCTCGCCGGGACGGTGATGGTGCAGTAGCAGCTTATCTCGCCGACCAGGCTGGTGTTATTACTGTTGGCGGGAGTGCCGGTAATCGTGACCGTCGCGGAGCTCAGGCTCGGCATGGCGTTGAGCAGCGACAGCGGCGGCGTCCAGGTGAAGGAGCTCGCCGTCACGGTGCCGATGCTGTAGGTCTGCCCGGCGACGGTCACTTTCGTGTTGAGCAGGCGGCTGGCGGTGACGGAATACGCGATGCTGACCGTGAACGCGTTGCTGCCGTTGATCTCCCGCGAGGACGGCGAAACGGAAATAGAAGTATAAAGCGCCATGTGACGTGCCCCCTAATTGTTCATTGTCAATTGTTCATTGTTAATTGTCAGGCGCTCCCTACCCATGCTAAAATCAGGTTGTCGTTGGACTGCGACGTCCACATCCATTTGCCGATGCGCAGTTGGTTGAGGATTTGCGCGTCGGTGATCCAGAGCTTCTGGTTGCTCACGTAGGCGATGGGGCTGCCGTTTTCGAGGAACGCCAGCCGCCCGTTGTCAAGCTGGGCCGAGAATGCGTTGCCCACGCGGCCCAATTCAATCAGCGCCCCCTGGAAGCGGATGTACTCCTCCAGCAGGTTCTGGTTTCCCGTCAGTTCGCCGGTCAGCGCGTCGATCTCCTGCCGCGTTGAGAAAAAGCGGAAGTCCACGCTGTCGCTGAGTTGCCGGATATACGTGGCGAGGTAGTCCCCGGAGGAATACTGCGATGCGACATACATCATGATCGCGTTGGCGGTCTGTTCGATAGCGGTCGTGGTTTCCACGCCCAGCACCCGGATTTCCTCCTTGAGGCTCGCCAAGGCGCTGCCCATATTCGACTTTGCGCTGCCCACGGTGATGGTCTTATACTTTTCCTTGAGCGTGTCGTAAACTGTTTTCACGACTTTCGCGCTCACGTCCACGCCGAGGTCGGGATGCCGCACGGTGACAGTATCGCACAGGCCCACGCGCTCCAAATCCGCGAACTCGGCATACTCCGGCGACTGCCAGAGATGTAAAAAGTCCACTTCCAGCGAAATGTCCGGCAAGCCGATGTTATTTGCGTTGAGCCACGTCTGCGCCACGTTGCGCAGGGCCGTGACGGTGATGTTCTGCCGCTCCAGTTCCTGCGAAAAATCCTTGAGGAAAATCCGCTCCCGCATTTCGGCGGGGTGCGGGACTTGCAGCACCTTCTCCGGCAGCGTTATATTCATGCCCTCCTCCACAGTGACGAAGGGATAAAGCCCGGTGTAGGTGCCCTCGGTGCTGATGCTGGCCTTGAGCGCCCGGAGGTTTTTGGCGTATTCGATTTTGACGCCGTTGTCGCGCCCGCGCTGCTGGAGCAGCCGCACGACCTTGTTGTCAAACTCGTACTCCCCGCCGTACACGTCGAGGACGCTGCCGCGCACCCCGCCGAAGGCCGCCCGTGCGGATACCGCGCTGACGGCAAAGTTGTTGACGGCGGTGATGTCCGTCGCGGCGGTGAAGCCGTGCGCCGTAGTCAGGGCCTCGTTCGCCGCCGCGAGCACCGCGTTCATGGCCTGTTGGCAGGAAAGGCCCAGCGTCTGCACGGACTGCACCGGGTAGGCGGCGAGGGCATAGGAGATGTGCTCGGCCTGCACCACGGCCCGGCCTGTCATGCTTTTTTCGACGCTATACACTCGGAAAAGCTGGTCGTTACCGTTTTCGCTGGGTTTGGCTTTTATATAGCAGTCATTCACAATGAGAGGGTACTGGTCGCTGGCCGTGGGGATTTCGAGATAGAGCTCGAAGATCCCGTTGCGCTCCTCGGTCACTTCGCAGACCGTGGCGTCGCGGAGCCAGGCAAGTAACGCGGCCCCGTCCGGGGCGTAAAGCTTGGGGGTCAAAAAATCACCGCCTTGCGTTTTTTGTCTTGTGTTATCCCTCGAAATATGCTATACTTTTTAAGGGATCAATTACTGAAGGAGGCCGATCATGGACACAATGAACAGCAGCGAGCCCTTAGTTTTTAATGAACTGCCCAAAGAGCAGAGGAGGGCGCTGCAAAAGGAATTTGCTCAAACCGCCGAATCGAAAAAGGCGAGCAAGGCGATTATCATTGTCGCCGTCATATTTGCCGCCGTGGTAATCACCGGGGCTATCGTCGGTTTTATGACGGAAAACCATGGCTTTTTTACGACCTTCCCGACATTTTTCATTGTCATTTTGCCTGCGATTCTACACCAGCAAAAATTTGAAAAATGGCTTGCGAAAGAAAAGAACATTGTTATGAAAAGAAAAAAGCAGGGTTAGATGGCCCACCACCTCGGATAAATACTCAGCCGGGTCACGCTTCCCGTCACCGAAACCGTATGCACCAACTGCCAGAACTGCGGCCACTGCGCAATGTCAATGTTCGTGCGGACGCCCGCGCCGCTCGTGCGATAACAGACCATGGCCTCGCTGTCAATCACAGCGGACGGCCACTGATATTCCCCGCCCGATGTGGGGGGCGTCACTAAGCCGGTGAGCGTGATCGTCTGCCCTTCCAGGTTCAGCGTGACGGTGCCGCTGCCGATGACCTCAATCCGAGGCGTGGAGCAGGTTGCGCCCATGGGCCGGTTCAGCGTGAGGCTGCCCGCGCCGCCGCGCGTGACCACGGCGGCGCGGGCATAATATTTCTGCGGCTTGCAGTCGAAGGCGACGGTAAAGCGGAAGATGCGGTTGGCGATGATCTCCTCCATGGGGATTTGCGAGGAATGCACCGCCAGCCGCTCGGTGTTTGCCCAGCCGTCCCGGAGTAGCTGGTAGCCCCGCCAGGGGGTAAAGCCCCACCCGGCTTGCTGGCCCACGGTCAGCAGGCGGGCGAGCTCCGGCAGGGCAGCGGCTTTCGTCACGGCGCAGGTGTAGGAAACCGTGGCGTTCTGGTAGGAGCCGTAATCCACCAGCACGTCGCCGTTCCTGCCGGGCACATGGATTTTCTCGACGTCCCGTTCCGGCAGGCCGTGGATGTTCTTGGCCTCAATCAGCAGGCCGGGGATGCTGGCCGTGCTCATGCCCGCGAACTCAAAGTAGCTCATGTGACCAGGCCCTTTCTGCGGATTTCGCCCGCCATGATGGTTGACAGCTCGTCGGCCAGTTGACGCAAGTCCTGCGCGGTATTATTGACGAATGTGCCGATGTGCAATACCAAGGAAAAACCCCCGCCGCCTTGCCCGGAAACGCCATGCATCGCGCCCTTGACGTTCGTGTCAATGTCGAAGTCCGTGGGTACCGCGTTCTCCATGTCGCGGGTCACGTCCTTCATCGCCGCCTCGAAGCCCTCACCCAGGCCGAAGGCCAGGTTCGCGCCGATCTGGTCGCGGAACAGTCTGGACGGCGACGCGATGCCGAAGAAGCTTTTAATGGAATCCGTGAAGCCGTGGGCGAAGCTGAGAATTTTGTCCTTGATCCACTGCGTCATGTCGCTGATGCCGTTCCACAGGCCCCGGATGAGGTTGCCGCCGATATCGGCGAACAGGGTGCTGGGGCTGCGGATGCCGAAGAACTCCAGGACGGAGTTCCACAGCGATTTGCATACATTGCCTATGCCCTTGAGCAGTTCCGGCACAGCCTTGAAGATGCCCTCCAGCAGGCCCATGAGCAACTGCCACCCGGCTTCAATCAACTGCGGCAGCGCCCCCAGCAACCCGCCGAGGATACCCTTGATGATTTCAGGCAGGGCTTCGACAATGGTGACAATAATATCCGGCAGCGCGCCGATCAGGGCGTTGAGCAAGTCGATGCCTGCTTGAATAATCAGGGGGATATTTTCCAGCAGCGCCGTGATAATACCGTCGATGATCTGCGGCAAGGCGGTCACAATGGCCGTTATAATATCCGGCAGCGCCTCCACCAGCGAGGTCAGCAGGGTGATCCCGGCCTCTATGATCTGCGGGATGGCGGCGATCACGAAGTCCACGATGGCGAGGATGATGGCGGGCAGGGCCTCAATGAGCTTGGGCAACGCCTTCAATAGCCCGTCGGCCAGGCCGAGGATCAATTGCAGCGCGGCGTCCAGAATTTTAGGGAGGTTGCCGAGCAGGCCCTGCACGATGGCGACGACGGCGTCCAGGGCGACGGCGGTAAGCTCCGGGAGCATACTGACCAGGCCGTCCAACAGGGCCGTTACAATCTGGATCGCCGCGTCAACCACGGTCGGCAAAGCGGAAAGCAGCGCCGCCACCACGGTCGGCACGATGCCCATCACCGTGTCGATCAACTGCGGGACGATGCCAGAAATGGTCGCCACCAGCAGCGGGAGCACGTCTGCGATGGACTTCGCCACGCCGGGCAGCGCCATGGAGATGCCCTTCACGAGGGATGTGATCATGCCGGAGCCTTTTTCGATGAACTGCGGCAGGGTTTCGCTGACGGCCTTTGTCATGCCGTCCACAGCGGACTTCATCTTTTCCTCGCCGCCCTCGGCCCCTTGCGCGAAGTCCCACAGGGCCGAAATACCGTCCGCGAAGGCAGGAACAAGGGCGCTCGAAAGCTGGAGCTTGATCCCGGCCATGGTGTCCTTGACTTTGCCCATCGCACCGCCGAACGCGCGGGAAGCGTCGATTTGCTCGTCGCTGAGGACGAGGCCCATTTCATGGGCGCGCTGGCGTAACTCCTCCGTTTCGGCGCTGGTCTTGTTCAGCAAGGGCTGGAGCTCCATGGCCCCTTTGCCGAACAGCTTTAGTGCCGCCGCCGTCCGATCCGCGCCCGCAGGCATATCCTGCAAGGCCCGGATGGTCATGTTGAAGGCTTCCTCGGGAGATTTGCCCTTCACGTCGTCGAAGCTCAGGCCCACGGCGGCGAACGCCTTTGACGCGCTGTCGCCATCCTCGGTCAGGCCGCCCATCGTGGTTTGCAGCTTTTTCATGGACGTGCCCATGATGTCGATGGACGTGCCGGACTTTTTGAGGACGTACTCCCACTCCTGATAGCCCTCGCGGGAGAGGCCCAGCTTCTGCGACATGTTGTTGACTTCGCGCCCGGTCTCAGCCGCTGAATCGGCCATCTTGAACATGGCGGTGCCCACGGCCCCGCAGGCGGCTCCCACCGAGGAAACAACCCCGGCGATCACCTTGCCAGCGGTTTTCAGGGTGTCGCCAAGATTCTCGAAGCGGCTGCCCGCCTTCTCGCTTTCCTTGGCGGCGTCGTCCACACTCTCGCCCAAGTCCTCCATGGAATCCGACGCGTCCTCGGCCTCCTCGGCGGTGCCGTGCAGCCGGGCCTCCAGCTTTTCGCGCAGCGCGTCGCCTAGGGCCTTGACGTTGTTTTCGCCGCTGAGTGTGTCTTTGGCGAACTCCACGATGGAAGAACCCATGTTTTTTGCGCCGTCCACGACGTGGTGGGCGGTGTCCACGATGCCGTCCTTCACGGAAGCGACCGACTGCGTGACGTTGCCCTTGAGCAGCCCGCCGAGCTCCGCGAAGCTGGCGTGGGCGCGTTTCGTGCCGTCGCCCATGTCGCCGGAGGCTTTGCCCGCCGCTTCCTCCTCCTTGGATAGCTTGCCGAGGAGGTCGTTGTTGGCCTTCATTTCCCGTTCCATGCCGATGAGCTCGGCCTGGGCCTTGTTCAGGGCGATCTGCCAATTCTGCGTCCTGCGGTCGTTTTCTCCAAAAGAAGAAGCAGCGTTTTCCAACGCTGCCTTGAGGGTCGCTACTTTTTCTTTTTGCTGCTCAACCTCCCGGTTGAGCGCCGCGTTTCGGGCCGTGACCGCCTGTATGGATTTATCGTTCTTGTCGAACTGGGCCGTGACAAGCTGCATCTCGGAGCCGAGAACCTTGAAGGACTGGTTGATGTCGCGTAGCGCGTCCTTAAACGCTTTTTCACCTTCAATCCCCAGGCGTAGCCCGAATTTATCAGCCAAGCGCGATCACCTCCTTTTTTGCCGCAAGGGGTTGAAATGTGGAAGCCGATAGTGTATAATTGAAGAACCTTAAAGAAACGAGGAGAGCCAGCATATGGAGATCACCCAAAAGAGGGCAGAAGAAATAACGGGGTTGGAATTGCCGCGCTCTGTTAGCGAGCGAGAAAGCATTTTCAGGAAAAAACTTCCCTATGGCGTTTGTGTTTTGTCTGACGGAAGTGAAGTTTTGTACAATAGGGATTATGAGCAAATTGATCCTTGGGGGAATCCTATTTTAGACGAAAATGGAAAGCCTCTAGGGGTTGGCTCTGGTTCCAATTATTGGTTCTACAAGGATGGAAGTGTTCCATCAGAAAATATAGAGGTTCTAGCACGGATTTCTGAGGTAATGAAACGAAAAAGGGATAATCCACAAGTAACAGCAAGAGATTTGGCTATGTAGGGATAATATCATCAATCGTCTGCTCCCGCGTCGGCTTCTCCAGCCCGAGGAATTGCTTATGGCAGGCCCACAAATCCAAAAATAACCCGATGGGCATGAGCCAGAATTTTTCGTCGCTCATGCCCATTTGAACCGTTCCAAAGTAGTACAGCCTCGTGAAGGTTTCGCTGTCCGTCACGAGGCCACCGCGTTTTTTGTGTCGCCATCGTCCGCGCTGACCACGTTTCTGGCCGTGCCGCGCATCATGGCCTCGGTGATGGCGTTCTTATACGAGGCCAGATCGAGGGGCGTGGTCAAAAGCTCCACCATTTCCTCGGTGAGATAGGGCTTCGGGTTTTCCTGGTGCCACAGGTTGTAGATGGCGATGGGCTGGTTGGCCAGCAGCGTGATGATGAAAATGAACTCGTCGAGGGCGAGTTCGAAGTTCTCGGCCTTCAGGAGCTTGTCGCCAAGCTGCTCCAGTCCGCCATAGCGCTTCGCTATGACCTTGGTCGCGCGGGTCGAGAGCAGAAGCTCATAATCCTGTCCTCCGATTTTAATGACTGCACTGCGTTCGTCCATTTTGATACCCCTTTCTATGCTGAATAGCTCGGCTCGTAGACTTGGGTAAACCACGCCGCAATGATGGCCGCGACGCCGGGGTCTCCCTCGGTAACCTCGGCCTTCCACGGATGCTTGCCCTTGCCGTCGACCTTGTTGCGGCGCATGATCGTGCCCTCCACCGTGGGGGTTTGGAACTGGATGCTATCCCCCTTGGTCTGGAGATTGGTGGACGGCACAGCGAATTTCACGCGATAGAGCCAGAAAAATCTGTAGCGATTATCCGGCTTGAGCGCCCGGAAGCCCACCGCCACAAGGCAGCCGTCATCCTCCCCGGCGGCGATCAACACGCCGTTGTCGTCGACAGTCGCGCCGGTCAGGTCGCTGGCGACCTCCACGCCGATGTCCTCCACACCCAGCGACAGCTTGCCGCTCTTGAACAGCTTAATGGCGTGGGCCAGGGCATCGTCGGCGTACAATCCGGCCTCGGCCAGTTCGATGGTAAGGTCGGCCTTGATCGCCTTCGCCAGAATCTTCGGGGTGCCGTAGCTCTCGTCACCGCCCGTGCCCTCGGTGATCTTCGCGTAATAAAGGGAATCCATGCCGATAGTGGCCATGTTCTAATCCTCCATTCTGTAGGTCTGCGCCACGTCAATGGCGTAATTGTGATAGCCGGTATCGTCCTCCCGGCCGGCGTAATGGCGGTCGGTGATCGTGAAGCCCGCCTGTATCAAGGCTTTCACGATCTGCTTTTTCCGGGCGAGGTAGTTCCCCCGGCAGAACAGCGACAGCCGGACCTCCTGGGTTTCGTATTCGGGCCGGTTGTCGCAGTGCAGGGGGAAGGTGTCCGTGAGCGGAGTAACAACAATATACTCCTCCGGGGCCTTGCCCGAAAAAACGCCCGTTTCCACCGGCAGGCCCAGCCCCGTGACGAGAGCGTCCAGTTCAGCCAGAATACTCATAATTTCCCGATCTCCTCCTCCAGCTTGGCGACCATGGCGTCCGTGGCCGGCCCACGGCTGGCGGCCCTGGCGGGCTTGAGGAACGGGCGCGGCTTTTGGCCGTGCTTGCCGTATTCGAGGATGTTCGCCAACTTCGCGTTTGAGCCGCCGTTCTTTCTTGGCTCCTTGAAGCCAATCTTCACATTGAAATCCCCGTTGCGGTCCAGCAGCGCGGGGGACAGCCCCAGCGCATCCACCAATTCCCCGGTGGACCGCGACGGCAGATGCTTCACCCGCCCGATCACGGCGCGCAGATATTCCCGCACCGTGCGCAGCACAACATTGCCGCCCGCTTCGAGGACCTTGGGCACGATGGTGTCGGTCTGCGCCTCCAGCTTCGAGATCGCGTCCAGGAACTCGGTGGGCATATCAAATTTACATGTTGCCAAGAGCAACAACCTCCTTTACAAGCGCCTCGCAATACATCCGATTTAGCACCTCCACCGACAGCACCTCGAAGCGGCCCACTGTGCTTTCTATTATATATAAAGGCTCCACAGCGATGCCGGGGATCACCCGGAAGCGGAACAGGGCGGTTGCCTCGCTGAAGGCCGCCCGGTTGGCCCACTTGACATTGCCGTGCCGCTGCTCATGGTAGGCCCGGACGCGGGCCAGGACTTCATCGCGGGGCTGGGCGAAGCCGTCCGTGTCCTTCTCATGATGGACGCGGATGAGGGTGACCGGCTCCCGCATCTTACCGAAGCTCATGGCCCGCCACCCCCATAGTCCACGCCCACGAAGTCCAGCAGTTCCCGCAGGCCAAGCTGGTTGATCACGTAGTCGTGCAGCTTGGGGTGCGTGACGGCCAGCCGCTGAAAACGGTTCACTTTGTCCAGGTGGCACCCCACCGGGCAAAAAATACAGCCAGTGCGTTTTTCCCCGGTGGTGTACAGCTTGCCGTTTTTGTCCTCGGCGATATCGCCGTATACACTGGCATAGGGCAACTTGAAGTCCCGGAGATAGCGCAGCACGTCCTGCTCCGTCCAGAATGATAAAGGCTTGGACACCGGGCGTTTGCCGTCAAAGGCGTTGCAGCCGGTTTGTAGCCAGCTTTCCTCGCGGCGGCGGCTTTCGGTCGCCATGATGCCGGTGATCGGATGCTTCCCGGTCTGGCGGGCGTAGGCGTCGAGGGGCCGCTCCTTCATGATCTCGCAGCAGGCGTCGGAAATGCGGACAGGGCCGTCTTTCAGGTAAGCCCACTTCGCGTAGCGGTCGCGCCGAAAGCCGCAGGGCGAGCCGTCCGGGTTGACGCCTGCAAGGCGGTCGTGCGCCCACTTGCTGCCCTTTTGGGCATAGCGCAACGTCCGCGCCACGTCTTTCGAGGGATAACACCAGCCGTGAGCGCGTACCACCTCGTCGAAGCGCATGGCCGGGCGCAGTACGGTGACATTCTCCTTCGACAGCGCGAAAGTCCGCACTTCGGGGAATTCGAGGCCCGTGTCAACATACACGGCCTCAATGTCCGGGAAGCAGCGCCGGGCCAAGTCCAGCAGTACCGAACTGTCCTTCCCGCCCGAGAAGGAGATATATACACGCCCGCCCCAGCGCATATGCCATTCGATGATGCGCGCCTGCGCGACCTGCACCTTGCGCTCCAGCGGCCACGCCTGCATAATCTTCAGGTCCTCCGGGGTGTGTTTGTAGTCCGTCATATCGCGGCCCCCCAATTTCGTTCTAATCTGAGCAACATGTTCACGGTATCCCACACCTGCCGTCCGGCCTGCACGTTGTCCCCGAAGAACCCAGCCGTGGAGCCGTCGCGGGACTCATAAAAGTGCGATGATAGCATAATCACGGCCTGCTCGGTTGTGGGCGGCAGGGCATTCTTGTTGTAATACCCCGCCGCCCGGTGCTGGTAGCTTTCGGCATAGGAAAGCGCGGCGCGGATGAAGCCCAGCAGGAGGACATCATCCGCGTCGTGTTCCAGTATGAGGTTCGCTTTTACTTTGGAAAGCAAAAGCACGGCGGTTTCAGGCTTGCGCATGCGCGTCACCCCCGTCAGGCTTTCTGCTGAAGCACCTTGACCGCTTCGGGGAGGATCAGTTTTCCGTCCACGCGCTGCGTGGCGATGAAGCCGACCTGCCCCGTCACCGCGAAGAGCTCGTTGAGCCTGCGGAACATGCGGCCCTGCCGGTCGGCCACCCAATAGTAGGCGAAGTCGCCGAACAGGATGGTCTTGGCCTCCGCTGCGATGCTGGGCATGAAGGCGCTGGTGTACAGCGGGCGGTTGAGGATGGTGTCGGGGGTGCCCTCTTTGATGGACGGCGCCCACAGGTACACGCCGTTGTTGTCCTTCAGCTTGCGGATTTCCTTCACCGTGCTGTCGTTCATGAGAAAGGCCGAGTTGCGGCGGTAGGGGGCCTTCAGGCTGTAGAACAGGTCGATCACCTCGTCCAGGGTGAGCTTCACGGCATTTGCCGTGGTCACGCCAAGCTGCGCGCCGCCCGAGGCCGCGAGGATGCCGGTGGGCTTGTTGGTCCCGTCGCCGACGAGGAACGCCTCTTCCTCCCGCGCGCCGGTGCGCCGGGCGAACTCCTTCACGATGTAGGACTCCAAGCTGAACGCGCTGTCGTTCAGCAGTTCCTCCGACATCTTGATCAGGGTCCCCAGCTTGAACGCGCCGATGGTGACCTGGCCGAAGCTGTCGTCGCTCTCGGGAATGGCCTGGCCCTCCTCCAGCCACGAAGCCTCGCCCTTCGACGCCACCACGGGAATCTTGCGGTCACCGCTGGCGGTGCTGATTACCGTGGCAAGCTGCCGGAAGATATTCTCCTCCTCCAGGGCTTCGACCAGCCGACGCTCGAACTCGTCGGGGACGAGGTAGCCGCCTTCGGGGTCGGAGCCGATGCGCAGGGCGTTCTTGACCACGGGGTCCAGGCCCTCGTTGGCGCGGGTGCGCAGCATGTTCCAGAACGCCTTTTTGTACTCCGCGCCGGCCCGCCCACCTGCGGTGGAGCTCCCCGCTTCGCGACTGTCGCCGCCAGCCTCTGCGTTGGGCTGATTGGTGAGCGGGGCGCTGGTGGCCTTGCTCAGTTCGAGGTCGTGGGCGGCCTGCCGCTCCAGCCGTTCGATCTCCTTGCCGAGGGCGACCATGTCGGCCTCCATCTTGTCGTAGGACGCCGCGTCCTCGGCGCTGACCAGGCCGTCGGCCCCGCGCTTGCTGTCGAGGAAGTTCTTGGCCGTTTCCCACAGCCGGGCGCGTTTTTCGCGCAGTTCGAGAATCTTTGACATGAAATTTGCCTCACTTTCAATGTAAAATAAGATTGAGTCTTGCGGTCAGGGTGTCGGCTGCGACGCCGGGCTGCTTGGGCCGGACTTTATCCAGCAGGCAGTTGGTGACGGCGCGCCGGGAAAACGCGAAGGTTTCTGCGGGGGCCTGCCGTTTCTCGTCCTCCAGCAGGCCGTCCGCGAAGCCGAGCTCCACGGCCTTTTTCGCGTTCATCCAGGTTTCGCCATCCATCAGGTGCGACAGCTTGACGCGGGGCAGCCCGGTCTTGATCTCATAGGAATTGATGATGGCCTCCTTGACCTCCGAAAGCATGCCGATGGCCTTTTTCATCTCTTCCGTATCGCCAATTGCGACCGTCAAAGGGTTGTGAATCATCATCATAGCGGTGGGCGCCATGAGCACCTTCGTGCCCGCCATGGCGATCACGCTGGCGGCCGACGCCGCCAGGCCGTCGATCTTGACGGTGACGCTGCCGGGGTAATCCATCAGCATCGCGTAGATTTGACTGGCGGCAATGCAATCCCCTCCGGGGCTGTTCAGCCAGAGCGTCACGTCGCCCTCGCCGGCGAAAAGCTCCGCGCGGAAGGCGGCGGGGGTGATCTCATCGTCAAACCAGCTTTCCTCGGCGATCACGCCGTCAATGGAAAGGACGCGGCTGCCGTTGTCGGCCCGCGCCCAATTCCAGAAGGGTTTATTCAATTTCGGTTCCTCCAGTCCTGTAATATTTTTCTGCGGCTTCGGGCGTCAGGTGATAGACGAGATCGTCGCCGCTGCCCCGGCACTCGGCCTTCGGGCAGGCCACGGCGTAGCCGATGGGGAAGCGCCCGACTACCAGTTCCGCGCCGCACTTCGGGCAGCGGTCATTCTTCGGTTTCAACAACGCGCCTCCTTCCTGTGCTCTGCATTGCGGTCGTGATGGAGATCATGTTGCCGTTGACCAGGTAGGCGTCGCCCCCCTCGTCCTCCGGGATGCGGTTCATGTCCTCGAGCTCGCGGATGTCGTTGGCCGAAAGCCAGCCGTTCTGCCGCCCGGTGGCGTAGCTCTCGTTCCGGCTTTTGAAATCCCCGCGTAGCAGGCCGTCAAGGTTGAACTTGATGAAATACTCGGCCTTTTCCATCGGCAGCAACAGCGCCTGCATGAGGGACTGCTCCCAGCGCACCACCCAGGGGTCCAGCGTGTACTTGACGAACTCAAGGCTCTGGTGCTCAATGTTCGAAAATGTGGCCTTTTCGAGATCGCCGATCAGGTGGGGGGGGATGCGGAAAATCCGGGCGATCTCGTTGATCTGAAACTTGCGTGTCTCGAGGAACTGCGCCTGCTCAGGAGGAATTCCTATTGCATGAAACTTCATGCCGTCTTCCAGCAGGGCGATCTTGTGCGCGTTGCCGCTGCCCTGGTAGCCCGCGTTCCAGCTTTCCTTCACGCGCTGCACGTCTTTGATCACGCCGGGGTGTTCCAGGACGCCGCCGGGGTTGGCGCCGTTGGCGAAAAAGGCCGCCCCGTATTCCTCGGTGGCGAGGGCCAGGCCCACGGCGTTCTTGGCCATAGCGATGGGCGAATAACCCACCAAGCCATCGAATCCTAAGCCGGGGATGTGCAGCACATCCTCCCTGCGCAGGGGGATCACCGGGCCGTCCTCCTTGGCGTAGGTGTACACGATGCGCCCGGTGGCCTTGTCGCGGTCGACCTGCATCCGGCTGGGCAGCAACGGATACAACGCCAGGACCTGGCCCCGCCCGTCGCGGATGATCTGCGCATAAGCGTTACCCCACAGCAATAAGTGACTCATGAGGGTTTCCCTGAAAACAAACGAAGTCATCTCCGGGTTGGGGGCGTCGTGCAGGAGGCGGAACAGCGGGTGGGCAATGTCGCGCTCCTTGCCGCCGTCCGGCTTGTATTTGTACACGTGCAGCGGCAGGCCCGCGATGGCCTCGGCCAAAATACGGACGCATGCGTAAACAGCCGTAACGGTCATAGCCGTGCGCTCGTTGACGGCCTTGCCGCTGGCTGTGCCGCCGAAAGGATAGAATTGGGTTAGAAATGTGCCAGTGGCACATTTCTCCCAGGACGCCTTAGCGTTCACGGCGCCAAGGTTCTGCGGTTTGTCGCGGGAATGGAACAGCCCTTTGAAGATGCTCATAGCCACAAAATCCCCCTCTCCTCACGGTCATAAACGCTGTCCGTGTGCTCGGCGGCCTGCAGCGTGGCGCGCGCCAGGCCCATGATCAGCGCCACGGCCCCGTCGATCTTCTCGGTGGACCTGCGCTTGTTGGGCTTGATGTTGCCGGCAGGGTCCTCGTCAACGATCACGTTGGCGATGTTCCAGTCCAGCACCGGATGCCGCCCATGCCGGATTTTTCCCTCCATCACAAACTGATAAAAATCCTTCGACGGCGGGGACATCGAAATATATCCTTGGCCGAAGGGGAACACGGTGAAGCCGTGCTCTGCCCCAAGCTCCTCCAGGTCGCGCCGGATTTTCTCGGCCCCGTAGCGGTCATAGGCGATCTCCCGGATTTTATACCGGGCCGTCAGCTTCGCGATAAAAGCGACAATGTAATCGTAATCAACGACATTGCCCTCGGTGGTATGGAACAGCCGCTGCTTTTTCCACACGGCATAGGGCACATGGTCACGGCGGGACCGCAGGTCAATCACGTCCTCGGGGAGCCAGAAGAACGGCAGCACCGTATACTTCTCGTCTTCACCTTCGGGGGGAAAGACCAGCACCAGCGATGTTAAATCCGTGGTAGAGGAAAGGTCCAAACCGCAGTAGCACTCCCGGCCCTCGAAGTCGGCCTCGTCGAAATCATCCCCGCAGGCGTCCCAGCGATCCATGGGCAGCCAGCGCACATCGGCATTGCACCACTCGTTGAGCCGGAACTGCCGGAAGTGCATCTCCTCGGCGGGGTTCTGCCGGGCCTGCTCGTAGGCGGCGCGCACGGTTTCCTCC
>Ga0268262_10004098_pt1 | contig 15255 bp, 12 predicted proteins | sample TergutNc150P3_FD_190354 | JGI IMG/M metagenome (GOLD analysis project Ga0268262, IMG submission 190354) | Nasutitermes corniger P3 segment gut microbial community from laboratory colony in Florida, USA - Nc150 P3 (SPAdes) (version 2) | ecosystem: Host-associated > Arthropoda: Insects >... | reverse complement strand
TTATCGCTTGCGCAAAGAAAGCCCCGGCTGCCGCCGCTTCGATGGAAATAATTATTGGAAACGGCACTGAAATCGAGTCCATAGACCCAACCCAGGTTGAAGGCGTCCCTGAGCATCGCGTCTATATGGCCTTATTTGAGGGACTTGTGTCCTATGACCCACAGACGGCGTTGGCAAAACCTGGCGTTGCGGAGAGCTGGGCTTACAACAGTGACAACACAGTAATCACCTTCACGATTCGCGATGGCGTTAAATGGAGTGATGGCACCCCTATTACAGCCCAGACTATTGTGGACTCCTGGCTCTATACCCTTAATCCGGACACAGGCTCAGAGTACGCTTACATGATAGGGATGATAGTAAAGGGAGCCGCGGATTACAATGAAGAAGGCGGGAAGCCCTCAGACGTCGCAATCCGGGCGGTAGACGCAAAGCACTTCGAAGTTACCTTGCTTGGCCCCGCCGCCTACGCTGTAGACATGATGGCGCATTACGCTTTTGCCATCCTACCCATGCACGCAATCCAGAAGTACGGCGCTAACTGGACCAAGGTTGAGAACTTCGTAGGGAACGGCCCGTTTGTCCTGTCGGAACGCGTCCCCAACAGCCGCACTATAGTAGTACCCAACCCCAATTACTGGAACAAAGCCAATGTGTACCTGACCAAGATCACTTTCATTCCCATTGATGACGATAACACGGTATACAATATGTACCTGAACGGTGAAATTGACTGGTCCACAGGTATCCCGGTGAGCCGGATTGATGAAGTAAAGCTTCATAAAGACTACAATGTCAGCCCGCAGCTCGGTACCTACTATTACGTAATTAATAACAAAAATCATCCACCCTTGAATGACATACGCGTCCGCAAAGCGCTTTCGATGGCTATTGACCGCCAGGAAATTGTCACTAAAGTGACAAAAGCCGGTCAGATCCCGACTACAGCGCTGGTTCCCCCCATGCCCGGTTATACCCCAACCACCGGCAACGGTTTCAATTTGACCGAAGCAAAGCGCCTCCTCGCCGACGCTGGTTACCCGAATGGTCAGGGTTTCCCCACTTTCACTGTTATTTATAACACTAACGAAGGCCACAGGATCATAGCTGAATATATCCAGCAGTCCTGGAAGAATAACCTGGGCATTAACGTCACCTTGCAAAACATGGAATGGGCAAGCTTCCTTGATTTCCGTAGATCTTCCGGAATGCAAATTGGCCGCGCCGGCTGGATCGCCGACTACATGGATCCCCAGAACTTCCTTGAGCTCCTTATCTCCAACACGGGAAATAACGATGGTCAATACAGCAACGCGCAATACGATAGTCTGCTGCGCCAGGCGGCAACAATGCCCGGAGGCGCGGAGCGGAACGCGATTATGCGCCAGGCAGAGGATATCGCCATTACCCAGGAACAGGCCATGATCCCCATTTACTGGTATGTATCCCAGCAGATGATTGACCTTACCAAATGGGATGGCTGGTATTCGAACCCGCTGGATGTGCATCCTTACGTAGGCCTGAAACGCAAATAATCTGAAACAGTAAAGCCCTAGAACCCAATGAGGTTTTAGGGCTTCCTCAATTTTTCGGACAGGAGGCTTCTATGGGACGGTTCGTACTAAAGCGATTTTTGAGTTTTATCCCAACGCTGCTTGTTATCATCATTTTTGGCTTTATTATAATACGAGCCGCCCCGGGAGGGCCTTTTTCACGCGAAAAAGCTGTTCCCCCCGCGATATTGGCGAATCTCATGGCCAAGTACCACTTGGACGAACCTCTTTACAAGCAATTTTTACGCTATTTTTGGGATCTGCTGCACGGGGATTTTGGCCCCTCATACAGATTAAAAGATTTTTCGGTTAATCAGCTAATAGGAATAGCGCTGCCGGTCTCCCTTGTTCTGGGCAGTATAGCTTTGCTGATTGCCGTTTTAGTTGGGGTAATCACCGGAATTATTTCGGCACTAAAACAGAACAAGGCGGCGGATTACGCCATCATGGCCGTAGCCGTTACGGCTAACTCGATGCCCACCTTCGTTGTCGGGCCGCTTTTGATGCTGGTATTCGCGATATGGCTCAAATTGGTGCCAACCGCAGGCTGGATCGACAGGTTTGGCTACAAAGCCATGATCCTTCCGGTAATAACCCTTGCCTTAAACCAATTCGCGCGAATAGCGCGTGTCATGCGGGCTAGCATGATAGAAACCCTCAGATCAGATTACGTAAGAACCGCTCGCGCCAAGGGCCTTTCCATGCCCACCATTATTGTAAGGCATGTGCTTAAAGGTGCTTCCCTTCCCGTCGTAAGCCTTTTAGGCCCGGCTCTCGCGGAAATTGTCGTAGGCGCTGTCGCCACCGAAAGGATCTTTGCCGTACCAGGCATGGGCAGGCAAATAATGAACGCGTCTACAAACCGCGATTATACCCTGCTCATGGGGACTATTGTTACTTACGCGATAGTTCTTATCGTGATGAATTTTATAGTTGACATAGCGTACGGGTTCCTCGATCCCCGGATTACATACAAATAGAGGCGGAGAATTATGATCTTCTCTCGTAAAAAGATGAGCGAAGCGCTCAACGAGTTCAGCCAGAGCATCAGACCGGTTTCCCTTTACCGTGACGCATGGAACCGTTTAAAAAAGAATAAAATGGCCATGATAGGAATGGTTGTGGTCTTAATATACTTTCTTATCTCCCTTTTGGCGCCGATTTTGCCTTTTTACAACTATGCGGAACAGGAAATGAGGCATATTTACATGCCGCCTTCCTTTAAACCTTCAGGCAAAGTCATGGTTAGTACGCGAGAGGCTTACTTTTCGAAGCTCATGGCCAAGGAGGGGCGCACCGAGTACACAGCCGTTGAAAAGGAGGAACTCGACAACTTGCGCCGCGAAGCCGAAACCAATCCCATACACAAAAAGGTCTACATTTTCGGTACGGATGTCCTGGGACGGGATCTTTTAACCCGTGTAATATACGGGGGACGCATATCAATAGGCATTGGGTTAGTCGGTACAATTACCGCGATGCTTTTTGGGACTTTTTACGGCGCGATAGCGGGTTTTATCGGCGGTAAAACAGATAATATCATGATGAGGATAGTCGATGTGATTTACAGCCTGCCTTACCTGATGCTCGTCATAGTGCTGATGGCCATGTTTGGCGGCAAAAGTATCATCCTCCTGTTCATTGCTATCGCGATGATTTCCTGGCTCGACCTTGCCAGGGTAGTCAGAGGCCAGATAATGTCGCTAAAAAATTCGGAGTTTATAGAAGCGGCAAGATCAGCCGGCGCCGGGACAGGGCGTATTATTTGGAAACACCTGCTTCCCAATGTTGTTGGGCTGATAATTGTCTACTCATCCCTGTCTTTGCCTACTTTCATTATAAATGAGGCCTTCCTTTCCTTCCTGGGCCTGGGCGTTTCCGCTCCCATGACTTCCTGGGGCGTATTAATTGATGATGGCACGAAAGTAATGGCGCTATACCCCTGGCTCCTTGTTATACCGGCTATAACCATGTCTTTTTTCATCTTTTGCATGAATTTCCTCGGCGATGGCCTCAGGGACGCTTTCGATCCCCAGGCAAAGAACAGGCTGTAGGTGGAGGAAAAACAAATGCCAAATGATACTAACAACGAAGCAATTCTTGATGTAAAAAACCTCCGTACCTATTTTTATACAGACGAGGGAGTTGTAAAAGCGGTAGACGATGTTTCATTTTCCCTGCACAAGGGCGAAGTGATAGGCATTGTAGGTGAATCCGGATCGGGCAAATCGGTAGCAAACCTTTCCGTGATGAATCTGATTCTTTCGCCACCCGGTAAAATCGTAGGTGGCGAAGTTCTTTTCCATGGCGAGGATATCCTGAAACTGAAAGAAAAGCAGCTCCAGAAGATACGCGGAGCAAAAATTTCCATGATTTTCCAGGACCCGATGACAAGCCTGAACCCGTTTTTAAGGATTTCTACCCAGTTGATCGAGACCATAATGCTGCACCAGAACCTGGACAAAAAGCAGGCCCGCGAAAAGGCCATCGAGATGCTTAACATGGTAGGAATCCCAGCCGCGGCGGAAAGGGTCGACTCTTATCCCCACCAGTTTTCAGGCGGAATGTGCCAACGGGTTATGATAGCTATGGCCCTCTCATGCAACCCGGAAATTCTTATCGCGGATGAGCCAACCACGGCGTTGGACGTAACAATTCAGGCGCAGATCCTCGATCTGATCAGGGACTTGACCCAAAAGCTCGGCACGGCGGTTATCCTTATCACCCACTCCCTTGGCGTAGTGGCAGGAATGTGCGACAACATTTACGTCATGTACGCGGGGCGCGTAGTAGAGTATGGCACCGCGGAGCAGATTTTTGAAACGCCGCGCCATCCATATACCCGCGGCCTCATAAAGTCGGTGCCGCGGTTGGACAGGCGGAACCGGGACAGGCTCTTTTCTATTCCGGGGCAGCCACCCAACGTGATCGACCTGCCGCCTTGCTGTCCCTTCTTCCCCCGCTGTTCCGAGGTTACAGAGCGCTGCAAGAGCGCCTACCCTGATAAGGTAGATTTTGGAGACGGCCACTGCTCTTCCTGTTGGGAGGCTAAAAAATGAGCGAGCAATTGAACGATCGATTAGACAATCTGCTTGAAGTAAAAGACCTGCGAATGTATTTTCACACTGGAACAAGGGGAATAGTAAACCGCCAAAAAAGATATACCTACGCGGTGGACGGGGTTTCTTTCAATATAAAGAAGGGCGAAACCCTCGGCCTTGTGGGAGAATCCGGCTGTGGCAAGTCTACGGTAGTACGCGCTGTTTCGCGCCTTCATACGCCAACTTCCGGCGAAGTCTACCTTAACGGGAAAAACGTAACGGCGATGAAGAGCCGCGAGCTTTTGGAAGTCCGCAGAAATATGCAGCTCGTTTTTCAAAACCCCTATGGCTTTTTGAACCCAAGAATGACCACCGGCGACATCATCGCCGAGCCAATGAGGATCTACAAGCAGCGCGGGCTTTTGGAAATAACCGAAGAAGAAATCATTAAGCGCGTGGAAGATCTCATGGAGATGGTCGGTCTTTTAAAGTATTACCGTAACCGTTATCCCCACGAGTTTTCAGGCGGCCAAAGGCAGCGCATCGGCATTGCCCGCGCCCTTGCCCTTAAGCCCCAGTTGATCCTGGCCGATGAGCCGGTCTCCGCCCTTGACGTTTCCATTCAGGCGCAGATTCTAAACCTTTTTAAAGACATACAAAAAGAGATGGGGCTTTCCTATCTTTTTATCGCCCACGATCTTTCGGTTATTGAGTACATCTCCGACCGTGTGGCTGTGATGTACCTTGGAAAGATCATGGAGATAAGCAACAACGACGATCTCTACAACAACCCGCGCCACCCTTATACCCAGGCGCTCTTGTCCGCAGCCCCAATCCCCGACCCCAAGGTTGAAGCCCAGCGCAAACGCATCATCCTGACGGGAGACGTTCCCTCTCCGAACATTCAGAGGCCGGGCTGCTATTTCTACGATCGCTGCCAGCACCGCATGGACAAATGCAAAACCTCCCAGCCAGAACTAAAAGCGGGGAAGGACGGGAATGAAGAACATAAGGTAGCTTGTTTCCTTTGCGAGTGAGTTTTGGGTTTGCCTTTCATAATGAATAGCTAAATTCCTTGCTTTTAGTTATTTCTACCGACCAAGTAATATTATTATAAATGACATTAAAATTTGAATGACAGTAAAAAGCCATTAGGAGCAACATTTACTGTAACATTATTGCTGGAATTATTTTTATGTAAAAATGGTATTATCCAACCATAAAATGAGCCAATAGCCGCCCCTGCAAGCACATCTGTAATAAAATGAGCTCCTGAAGTTATTCTCATTGCAGAAACAGAAGTCGCAAGGGAATAGCTTCCAATTATTACGGGTAATTTCCATTTGGAATCAGGATATTCCTGTAAAAATGTAGTTGATAAAAATGTCGCGCTCAAAAATGCCAGAGAGGTTGAACCAGAAGGAAAGCTGTTATAATAATCATCTTCCTGCCCCGCCGGAACTCCCCCGTCATACATATATGGCCTGTACCGTATTATTGCGTTTTTCAGTAAGTCTTTAGTCCCAAACGTTAATAAAAACGCTTCTGAATACATAATGCCGTATGTCAACAATGTGTTTATATCATTTGCGTTTCCTATTACTGACACAATAGGCAAAACCAACATACCGTAAACGCCATAATCGCTTATCATATCCAATGTTTTATTGTAAGAAAACATTAGAGGGCGGTCAAAACCATTAATATCATTTTTGTTCAATGAATCAGGGAATTGAGACGGTGCATTTTCAACAAAAAAAGGACTGGTAAATATACCAAGCGACAAACCGCCAATAATAATGTCTTTTTTAAGGTCATAAGTGAATACACTTTGCGAGTATAAACTATATACCGATATACAAAAACAAAAGGCAAGTAGATATTTCTTCATTTTTATTCCTTTATATTATTCAATATAATAACAAACATCCGTTATTATATTACCTTTTTCATCTGGCGTTGTAAAACGAGGACAACCATCTCGTTCAATAGCCCAAATAATATTATTTTTATCAGGTAATATTTTATACCCTTCATCCTCAAGTCTTTTCTTAATTTCTCCGGTTTTACCATGTACCTCACTTTCTTTACCATAAACCCAACAAACACCTAATGTTGATTTAGGAAAATCAAATTTCACAAAACCATCAAGTACCGGAGTATTCACAGGTAAAAACATACCAACAAAATATTCAAAAGGATCGCCTTCCTTGAATTTATAAAGCCCTATATATGCATCAAAATCTTCATACCTTTCCTTGAATTCCTTATTCACATATTTTTCAATAGCATCAAACCCGCCTGGTTGAAACATAGCGCCCCAGTCATAAGTTTTTTTTCCAATGAAGCACATTTCCGGAACTTCCTGCCGATAAATTTTTTTAATTTCAAATCCTTCCATATTAATCCTCCATAGAACATTAATTCAGTATTTATTATATCAATAAAATAACATAATGTCATTATGGGTAAAAAAAATCTACATCTCACCCTGCTAAAACAGTACACTAAAGTAGGCAAATCTGCCTGGTTCGGTGATATGCCTATAGAATTGAAGTAGACTTTTTATTTCACCTACGTTAGGCAAAATAAAAATGATATACTAAAATACTGCAAATTTAGGCAAAAAATGCAGGGTTTCTAATGTGCTGTTATATTACATTTTATAAGGAAGGAAAATTATGGATTGGCTTGATAAAATTAATGCTGTGATTGACTACATTGAAGAAAATCTTGACGCTAAAATTGAATACAAAACCCTCGCAGGGCTTGCATGTTGTTCAGAATTTCACTTTTCAAGAATGTTTTCCTCTTTGATAGGCATATCGCTTTCTGAATATATCAGGCGCAGACGACTTACAAAAGCCGCATTTGAAATCCAGACAGGCAATGAAAAAATAATTGATATTGCCTTCAAATACGGTTATGAACTTGCTAATTCTCCATGTATTGAACATTATTTGGGACCGGGGCATAAAATCAAACATGAACTATGGGTTCCCATAATTGAGAAAAAGAAAAAATAATATGAGTGGCTTTTACCGCATTTCGTCCCAGAACTTGATCCTTTCTTTAAGCAACGAAGGAATATCTAAATGATAAGGGCAACGGGTTACGCAGTCACCACATTCAAGGCAGGTTCTGGCTTTTTCAATGGGCGGCCCAACAAATAAACGGGCGCGTTCCGGAGTCATTCGCTTAATAAAGCTCTTTATGTTCAGCGCCGTGCTTATATGAATGCCCTGTGGGCAAGGTTGGCAGTAATCGCAGCGGTGGCACCAACTGGGGCCTAATTCAAGGCGCTGCATTTCAATCTTTTTTTCGTCCTCGGCGCTGAAGGCTTCATTTTTCTCTACAATTTCTACGATCTCCCTGAGTTCTTCTATTTTTTCAAAGCCGGGATCGGGAACAATGTTTTTGTATCGCCCAAAAAAACGGAAAGAAAGCGCCGCGTCATTAAGAAGGCCGCCGCCCATCGGCTTCATGGCGATAAAGCCCATGTCGAGTTCCTTTGCCAGCGGGATAGCCTTATTCGCCGCTTCTGTGTCTATGTAGTTGAAGGGAAGCTGAACCGCAGCGAATTTGTCGCTTTTCATAATCTCAATTGCCATAGAGATACTGTGGCTGGAGAAGGCCGGAAACCGCACTTTGCCTGCTTTTATCGCTTCATCAAGCCCCTCCATCGCGCCATCCGGCCTGAACACCGCTTCCTTTTGAGGTTCGGAACTCACGTTGTGGAGCTGGTAAATATCGATATAATCAATTCCAAGCCGTTTCAGGCTCAGATCAAGATTTTCTGTGAAAGTTTTTTTATCTTTCGCAGGGGATTTTGACGCAATGACAAGGTCTTCCCTTTTGATTCCTTTTATTGCCTCTCCGATCTTTTCCTCGCTATCGGCGTAACCTGTGGCAGTGTCGATGAAATTTATTCCAAGGCCAATAGCCTCCCGCACAATGTGCGCAGCCTCGGCTTTGGAAATCCGCATAATGGGTATGCCGCCAAATGCAACTTTGCTTACCATCAAGCCTGTTTTACCGAACCTTATTCTGTCCATTTTTCCATCCTTCTATCTTTAATTATTTAACCTAATTAAGGAAGCTTGCAATCCCATGCTCATTCAACAAAGCTAAAAACCTTTTTTGGTTTCTTGACGGAACTATAAGCATTCCTCCCTCAGCCCGAAAGGCGATGCCCTTTAGTTGCGAATCCAACAAAAGTTCTTCCGTTACTTTTCGATCTTCGGGTAAATTGTACACCAGCACATCGTTGCGGTAACGGCCAAACATACCTGCCCGGATAACCGCCCTGTCAAACAATTCAAGCCAATGGGGAGCCGGTGCCGGATCGATCAGTTCCTTAAAGCGGGCAATCCGGTCTTCTATTTGCTTTTTGGATTCGCAGCCTGAAATAAAGGAAGCCGGGCTTATGCGCCAGCGATCTTCCCCCAATTTAACTCCTATCCTGTCAAGGTACACCGTCCGCTCCAGAGAGTCTCCCTGAACCGTAACCAACAGCAGTTCCTTGTCGGCAATTGCCTGGTATTCGTGAACAGGTTTTGGCGGCTTTTCTGAAGTCAGGCCCAGGCACCAAAGGCCCAATTTTGTGATACGGATTGTTTTTAAAGAATCGTAAGGGGAGATGGGAAACTGCTTTGTAACTTTTGTCAGAACAATAGGCGGTATTTGCTGTGTAATTTCCAAAAGACCCAGAACTGCAAAAATATAGCAGTATGCTTTTAACAACGGTTTATATAGCAAATGATGGCGCAATATTCCGGTGGCGCGGAAATCCTCATAATCATCGCAAGAATAAATAATTCCATCCAAATCAAGAGAAGATCCCCTTATTCTTAACGCGCTTTCGTTATTACTCCCGCAAAAAACAAAGCGTTTCGCGGTAATTCTGATATGCTCAGCCAGTTTGTCAGCGTCAAAACGGCGTCCGTCTTTGGCAAGCTCCAAAAGAATTTCACGGAAGATTTTGCGGGATGGTGGAAGTTCATTATAATTTTCAAGATAATAACCCGAGACTTTACTCAAATGATCAATACAGACGGTAGTTTCAAGATAATTGCGATCCGGAGGATTCCATGATTTTTCGTACAATGAATCTTTGCTGAAAAATCCTGTTATCATATCCCGGATATCATCATAAGCGTCTTTGGGACGAACCGGTTTAAAGTTTTTCATGCAGAGCATAAAACGCAATGCCAGGGCCATACTATCCGGGCAATAAGCATTATCCATATCAAAATCAAGAAAACCTGATGAAGCCCGTAATTCCGCGGTTTGTTTTTTCTTAAGCCCTTTTGCCGCCTTTTCTCTCTCCGCTTCTGAAATATACTCAAACATCCGGTACACAGCGTCACATAACAAGGGATACGAATCGGCAATCAACTGGCTGTTATCCCAGCCGGGGCCGGTATCATCGGACACGCAGTTGGCAATGTCCGCTTCAGGAGGAGGCGTCAGCCAGGGCGACAACGCTTTTCGCAGAAATACGGGCAAGGCAAGAGAGTAATGCCCGTTGCAATAATCAAGGATCAGAAAACCAAGATTGAGATTTTCGTTTAGCCGTATTTCTGTTCTCCATGAGTACCGGCTTTCATTTACCAAAAATATTTCTTTCAATTCTCTTTCCAGAACTGATACGGGGAAGAAATTTGTAAACATCAATCTGAAGAGAACATTTTGAGTCAAAGGTGGCAAACATTCAAACCATTGCCGGAAATCATCTTCTGTTTTAAAGATTAATGCCTCTGTAAGCATTTGCATAAATTCATTTTTCTTTATCATTGGCGGTTTCCCAATCAGGGATTTGTAAAGATTTCGCAGATACTCCAGGGTTAATTGTTCAAGGAAAGAGACAAATTCTTTTCGCCGTTCCTTCAAGGGTTGTATATCCGCCGCTGTCCGAATTGGGATTTGTCCCGATTTTTTTTCATTAAATTCAAGGATCATGGCGAGTCTCCAACAAGGTAAGCCACATCTTCCGGGCTTAAGGCCTTGAGCGCTCCCGGATCATCGGCAAGAAGCGCGCCAGCCAGATCGGTCTTCCTTTTCTGAAGCTCCAGTATCCGTTCCTCTATGGTATCCTTGGCAATGAGCCTGTAGCAAAACACGGGGTTCTGCTGCCCGATACGATGGGCGCGGTCAATGGCCTGGTTTTCGGCGGCGCTGTTCCACCAGGGATCCATTATGAAAATATAATCCGCTGCGGTAAGGTTAAGGCCGATTCCCCCGGTTTTTAAGGTCATGATAAAGGCCTTCACATTGTCATCGGTTTGGAAGCGGCTAACCAGTGCCTGGCGATCAACCGTAGCCCCGGTCATGGTGAGGTTTTGAATTCCCAGTCCGGCGAGATCCTCGCTTATAATATCAACCGTCGCAAGAAAATTGGTAAAGATAAGACACTTGTGGTTGTTTTCTACAAGCTCCGCAATCCGGTCAAGCAGGTATTGGCGCTTTGCCGATGGCCCGGCGTATTCACCGTCCGCCTCCGGAACGCTGGCGAGGCGACGCAGTTCGCCTAATGCCTTGAAAATAACAAACTGGGATTTTGCCGCTTCTCCCCTTGCAATGATATTATCGATGAGCTGTTTGTATTCCTGCCGCCTACGATGGTAAACAGCCAGATGGGTTTCTTCCAGCTCGATGTACGCGGTTTCCTCAGTTTTTGCGGGAAGCTCTTTCAAAACATCGCGCTTAAGACGCCTGAGCATAAAGGGATATATTCTTGCCTTCAGGTCTTTGAGGGCGTCCTCGTCGTTATCATCCTGAATGGGATGCAGGTAGCGCTGAACAAAAAGCCTTTCAGAGCCGAAAAAGGAAGGGTTGAGAAAACGGAACAGACTGTACAATTCTCCCAGATTATTTTCGATTGGAGTACCGCTCAGGGCAAGCCGGTATTCACCTTTCAGAGAAAGTACTGCCGCCGTAGTCTGAGTAGTCAAATTTTTAATGTTCTGGGATTCATCAAGGATGATATACAAAAAATTGATCTTTTGAAAATCTTCTATATCGCGCCGTAAAGTAGCGTATGTGCTAAGGATGATCCTGAAGCTGTCCGCTTCCAGCTGAGCGCTATCACGCCCTGTCCCGTAATGCACCATGCGGGGCAGTTCGGGGGCAAAACGTTCCAGTTCCGAGACCCAATTGAACACCAATGTTTTCGGGCAGAGGATAAGGCAGTTTCCCTTAACGCAAACCTCATTAAGGGAACGCAGGAGGGAAATTACCTGTATGGTTTTTCCAAGGCCCATCTCATCTGCAAGGCACGCACCCATTTTGTATTCACGCAGATAGTCAAGCCAACGCACGCCGTATTCCTGGTAGGGCCTGAGCTGCCCGTTTTCCAGCGACCAGGTACCGTTACGATCCTGAATCGAATTGTATTTAGTGAAGAAGGGCCGCGCTTCTTCCCAGGCGGCGCCTTCAATCTCAATGGCCTCATCCTGCAACAATAGGGGTATATCAAAGTACGATAACTCTACCGCGTTTTCATTCCCCTTGATTTGCGTAACCAGGCGGTCAAGGCGATCCATAGTCCGCTTGTCGGGGAAGGAGCGCGTTCCATCTGACAATGTAATACAGGATGCCTTGCGGTATTCAGCCATGAACTTGGCAAATGAATAGCTTTCCCCAGCGATTTCCACAACCGCGTTACCGGAAAGGTAATCAATGCCCTTTCCCATTGACAAGCGGATTTTGGGCCGGGAAAAACTAAGCTTGTAGCCTGAAAGCACTTCCGCTTCCAGCAGCACAAAACGCCGGGATAATTCAACGATATTCTCCGCGAAAAATTCCCTGGCAAACTTCGGCGCAATGATAAAGTGGCCGTTCTCCTCATGAATTGAATTTTTCGCCGTTACTTTATTGCTACGACCAAGTATTACCCTGAATTGATCCTCCGGCGGCTCAGGAAAAACTACTTCCGCAACGCCGAAGATTTTTTCGTTTTCAAATACTTCTACAACCGTGACAATCTCTTCGTTCTCCAGGAAGTTGGGCGGAAAACCCCGAAGGAAACTGATAGGGCGCACATGGAGGTAGCCGTACTTGTCAATCTCCATGAACAAAAGAGCCGGAAGAGCCGCAGCCGGCCTGATCTTTTTTACAGACCAGCCTTCATATAGTAGTTCCAGATTGGAAAAACCGGAAAAAACAAGTGAAAGGAAAGCGGGCAAATCATTTTTCTGTAAACGGGAATATATACGATCTGTTTCCGCCCAACGCAGGCCAAGATCGCGAATTTGGTAAACACTGGTTCCCGATACCGCCAAACGCGGAGAAATGGTATAAAACCGGCGTTCTCCCGCGACCACCTCGCCCAATTCGCTTCGGAGTTCCGGAGAAACATTGACGTACTGCTCTGTGAGGGTATTCGCGTTCGGAAGGTTTTCGATACGAACGGCGCAACGGAATTCCCCTTCCGCCATGAACAGTATTTTGTTCTCTTCGTTACGTAAAATACCGGCTGCAAGCGCCTGTTCGATAAGCCGGCCTTCCGGATTATACAGCGTATAATTGTCGTCTTTGGTTTCGTTAAAATTTATGATAAAAGAAAAGGTACGTTCATTTTTTCTTGCAAGAAATTCACGCAAAAGTTCCCGGACAGGGCCGGTAAAGCGGCGAAAATCAGGGGTTTGCCTTGAACCTCTGGGTGAATGAAACCGAAGGAAGCTCTGCCCCCCGGCTCTGCCAATGGTAAAGTAAAATCCGTCTTTATCCCGGGGGCTCCTGGCTTTTTGGATGATCGCTGATTCAGCTTGAACACCCTGCGTATCAAGCGGCGCAGACGGCGATTTTTCATTTTTTCGCGGCCTTCCCCGTTTTGGCTTTTCCCGCTCCACTATTAAACTATGCGTATTTGATGAATGCTATACAAGTAGGCAGTAAAAAGTCATTTGCTTATCATAAAGAAAAATTACTGTTTTCCTTTTCAAACTCAGCCTTCATTTTTTTACGTGCCGATACAAGTTTCTCCCTCAACTCAGGGTATTTTATGGCCAGAATCTGGCAGGCGAGCTGGGCGGCATTGGCTCCGTTATCTACTCCCACGGTAGCAACCGGTATGGGTCTGGGCATCTGCACAATCGAAAGAAGGGCATCAAGACCCCCAAGGCCGCCTGAACTGATGGGCAGGCCTATAACCGGAATAAGGGTCTGGCTTGCGATTACACCTGGCAAATGAGCCGCCAGGCCGGCAGCAGCAATTATCACCTCGGTTCCTTCAGCCTCAAGGCGTTTCAGAGTCTCAGAAAGCAATTCCGGCACACGGTGCGCCGAAAGCACATGGGCACTGAAATCAACCCCCATATCCCTAAACAGGTCAGTGGCTTTTTTTACAACCGGTTTATCCGACTGAGAACCGAAAATAATCGCAGCTTTCATAACGAAACCTTAGCATATTGGCCACTGCAGGCGCAAGAATCAGGTTTTTATCCATTCAACATTTCCTAATTCACATTCCCTTTCTTCTTTGTATTTGAAAATATTTGGAAAATATGGTATTCTCAATCTAGTGTATACACGAGAAATTCAAAAACCCAGGCCGTCTCCGGTGGAGAATGGCAATCCCCTTCAAGGTACCTGGACACAGGCATTCAATGAAGTGGATCTTTTAAGCGTCCGTAAGCCTTACCAAATCCCACTGCCCAATGGAATAAAGACCTTTAGGGTAAAAGAATGGGAATCATTTATCATCCATAATGATCGCTATTTGCTTCAAATTAAGTTTTGTAATATGAAATATAACCGTATTGCCCTGGTGATAATGTACGACTGTGAAACCAAAGAAAAGATGGTATTCTTAAAAATAATTCCAGGGGGAGGCTGGCAGCTGCCCAAATCTCTTAATAACTCCCCGGTAGACAGCCGTTCAAGCGGATTTTTCATAAGAATTCACTCCTGGCTTGATATAAAAACCATTCTGCTGGAAATAAACATCGAAGGGAACCGCAAAAGGCCGGCATTTACTGCCCATGTAGCTTTGGATTTGGCAGAAGAAAAAGCCACGCCAATGGCTGTAAGCCTGTTGTTTTCCGAACGCCGGAATATGTATGCCTACAAGGTGTTGACCGCCGTAGAAGGAGACATAGTATCGGGCGGGCAGCACATCCATTTTAGCCCGGAAAAAACTTCCGGTCTTTTCTGCGATTATAAAGGGTATTATCCGCGCAGGGCTTACACGACCTGGTGTTCCGCGCTGGGCTTTGACAGCAAAAACCGTCGTTTTGGTTTTTCCTTTGGTGAAAATCAAACAAGGGAATCTTTCAGAAACAATGAAAACGCGCTTTGGATAGACGGCAAACTTACCCCCCTGCCACCGGTTAAAATTACACGGAACGTAAAGGACGAAAGGGATTGGATTATTCAGGATATGGAAGGCATGGTTGATTTGGTGTTCACTCCCAAAGAGCCTGAAAAGGGTATCAGGAAATCAGTTTCGTCTGTGTACTCAAGTTTGCTCTTCGGGTACGATTACGTGAATCCTCTGGGGTGTTTTAACGGCCTTTTGGTTGACTCTGACGGAAAAGAGCTGCCGGTCCGAAACACCTGGGGAACCGGGGAAAAACTCTTTTTACGGATTTAAAATGGCAAAAAAAGCAGCGGTATATGCGCCTGGTGAATTGGACCGGGTAAGGAGCAAACTGGGACCC
>Ga0268262_10004097_pt1 | contig 15255 bp, 17 predicted proteins | sample TergutNc150P3_FD_190354 | JGI IMG/M metagenome (GOLD analysis project Ga0268262, IMG submission 190354) | Nasutitermes corniger P3 segment gut microbial community from laboratory colony in Florida, USA - Nc150 P3 (SPAdes) (version 2) | ecosystem: Host-associated > Arthropoda: Insects >... | reverse complement strand
TAGAGAACACCTTAAATAAAATAGATCGCGGTTACGCGCCCGTAGTGTTAAAAGGGAACGATAACCTTTACCGCATTTTAATAGGTCCGTTGAATCAGGGCGAAAGCGCCGCAGTTCTTTCAAGGTTCCGAAGCATCGGCTACAAAGACGCCTTTGTCCGCAAGGGCGGCTGATACGCGCCCGACTTGATGTTGGATTTTTTTCAAAACATGAATATTTGCGCTCTGATTTCTACACGTTGAATTTATATTTAGTCAACAGGATTTTGTTTATATATCCCCATTGCTTCTTTGCTTATTTCTTCTACAGTCATTCCTACACAGAGGTTATTTTTTCTCCATTCTGTGTAGTCAAAAGGTTCTCGTAACAGTATGGAAACAAATTTTTCAGCGTTTATATTTCCAAGTTGTTCAATCAGTACTTTCATTCCTGTTTTCATCAATATTGCCTCAGTCATCTTTACCTCCATGACTTTCCCAATGTTTTATAAACATTATAGGATCAAATATTTCTATTTCTTCGGTACTATATCTTAAAATACCATTATCAACTGTTATAAAATAGTCTGCTTCAGCGTTAATAGCGCAAGATAAATGCAATGCGTCTATAGGTTTTAATCCATTATTCACTATTGTATTTGCTTTAATTAAAATATTATCATTTTCAATAACATAGTATTTTGCGTTTTTTGAAAATTCAAATATTGACAGTTTTTTATTCTCAAAAGGGTTTATATAATTTTCATAGAAACATACATAGGAATAAATTAAATTTAATTTGTCATTTTTTATTAAAGATTGAATATATAGTTTGGCTTGTGTTTCAAGAGAAATTCGCAACTGAGTTTGATCATCAAAAGGTCTGTTATAACTACAAGTATCTAAATAAATTGATTTATTTTCCATAATTTATTCTCATACGAAAAATAGTGTTTGTCAAGACGGTAGATGGCAACGCAAGCGTACCTGTTCCAAGTATACGTTTGACAAAGTAGGCAACGTGAAAGAGTATGAAAACAAAGCGGGGCGTTACGAGACGAATCAGAAGTACGAATATGACGATTTGTACCAATTAATTGGAGCTAGCGGAGACAGTACGCAGCACCTGTATGACAGCGGGAGCATAGAAGGCTACAGGGCGGACTATGAACAGACGTTTGAATATGATATAATAGGGAATATGACGAAGAAGACGAGCAGAGAGAGCAAGACGCAGCAGGTGAAGAACGGAATGTCTCTTAACTATGAGTTTGATTACCAGTATTATGGAAACAGCCACAAGGCGGAAAGGATAGGGGACATGTATTACCGCTACGACGGGAACGGGAATGTGGTGGAGGAACGCTACGGGGGGCACAGCGACCACTTGGGAAGCGCGCAGCTTACCACGACAAGATCGGGGGAATTGCATGAGAGGATAGAGTACACGCCGTACGGGGAGATATGGGTGGAGCATAAGTATGACTATACCGAAGGCTCTCTGCCGTACAGGTTTACGGGTAAGGAGCTGGACGAGGAGACGGGGTACTACTACTACGGAGCGAGATACTTAGACCCGAGGACTAGCAGGTGGATTTCTACTGATCCCGCTATGGGGGATTATATACCTTCCGCTCCGGTGGATGACGAGGCGAGGAAACGCAACGGGAACCTGCCGGGGATGGGCGGTTTGTTTAACGTTGTCAATATGCATGTTTACCACTACGCGGGGAATAATCCGATTAAGTATATTGATCCGGATGGTAGAGACGGTGAAAGACCTCGTCATAATGCTGACCCTATGTATATTAGAGTACTTTTAAATACTACTCATACCTATTCAATTTCAAATAGAATTTCCATGCAAGATGCGTTTAATTCAGATGATGGTCCTTGTACATTTAGATCATTATTGGGAATTGCAGAATCAAGGGTCGGTCGAAATCTTACCATGTCCGAACTAAACAAAGCAAGAAAAAAGTATTATGGAAGCAATGAAAATAGTGATTGGACTGTGGATATAGGAAGAGCCGATGGTAAAAATCTTTCAGGTACTCCATTAGCTGATGTTATAAATATAGGTTTGGAGTTATTGGGCAGTAAAGAGAGAGCATCATATATAAATAAAGAGGATCCTTTAAGTATACCAGAAGGTACGCAGGCAACACTTCTTAGAATAGATGCAGATACTTCTTCTGGTTATCATTTTTTAGAAGGTGATGCCAATGGTAATAAAATATTTGAGCCTTTACAAAGAATGGATGATTATAAAGATTCACCCGTTAATAGAATATCATCTTTTAAATTTTATACACCTCAAAAACAGGAGTGAGAATGAAAAAATTATTATGTATTTGTATATATATATATAGGTATGAATCTGTTTGCTCAAAATTATGATTATGGTTTATCACAAGATGATTTAAATTTACTGCTTGGTTATTTTGTGCCAGATATTGAAGCGAAAAAACATAGAAGTCGTGAATGGTTTTTTTCTTGGGGGAAGCAAACTGTTATTGATAATAATAATGGTTTTGTGATAATAGATTATAATACTAATGTTAATTTTAAATATGATAAAAAATATGAAAAACACTTATTAATAAATGATACTGGTTTTCAATTTATTATTACAAATATAGAAAAGGTTTCTACAAATAAATTTAAATTATTATTTGTTTTAGTACAATCTCATGAAGTTGATGGAATTGAGAATAGCGGATATATTATTATTACTTTCTCGGATACTGTTCATGCTATAATAGACAATACGAATTGTAGCAAAATGTTTTTTGATTACAATATGTTGTGTAAAACAGCTGGACCGTCGAAGTGTCAACTAATTAAAAATGACGCTAAAATTCGAGCCCGAAGTGTCAACTAATTAAAAATGCCGCCAAAATCCCAATATTTATAAGGAAAATAAAAAACGATAGTTTCAAAATATCTTTTCGACAGGTGTTTTTTTCAATAAACAAGACGTTTTTAGAAACCAGTAAACACAGTTTTCCTAATAAGTTAAACAATATGAGTAAAAAAATATAACGTCTAAAATATTTTCTTAAACCGCTTCTCTGTAATAATGATTATGCAGTCCAAAAAGCAACGGCTTTTGCTTAATAGTACCATTGACTTGGCTTGGTTCCGGCTGACCGTTAGGAATCCCTTTTAATCCCTGATGAGGTCTGTAATTATTGTAATAATCAACATAACTCTTAACAAGTCTCCATAACTGGTTATGAGTAAAAATGACAAAGTGATCCAAACATTCATTTCGGATTGAACGTATAAACCGCTCCGCGTAAGCGTTCATGTTAGGGGCATAAGGTACAATTCTAACGTCTTTAAAATTGTACCGGTCGTATGGAAACCACCGCAACTCCCCGGAATTATCGTGAATAAGAGTAGAATACGGATACTTGTATTCAAATTCCGAAAATTGGTTACGTAAAAATTGGATTGTAGGATTGGTAGTAATGGCGTATTGAACAATTTTACTTGTTTTTAGTTCCATGATAAAGAAGACATACCATGTCGCCATGCTGAATATAGTTGCGGTGAAAAAGTCGCAGGCAAAGAGAGAATTCCAATGAGAACTTAGGAATTTTTTCCATGAAAGGACAGGTTGTATGTCGCCTGTCTTCCTGAAATGATTGAGTATTTTGCTGATAGTTTCATGTGAGATTGTAATGGAAAGTTTATTAAGCTCGTCTTTAATACGCCGTGCTCCCCAGAGAGGGTTTTCTTTTTTTAGTTTTAGTACAAGTTTTTTATATCAGTAGAGACAGGATGTCTACCTAGACTTTTATGAGGATAAGACCAATGTTTTGAGATAGCCTTTTTCCACGCGTTAAGGATTGTCCGTGGGGAGAAAAAAGGAAAATATTTTTTAACTTTCGGAGTATCTTCAAAGATATTGGCGATGATACATTTTTCATGTGGCTGAAAAGAAACGCGGATCCCTTTCCGTTTGAGGGTGTGGGTAAGCGCTTGAATGGTAATTGACTGCATTAGAAGAACATGCATGAGCCGTTTTCTGTTGGTGGCTAAGTGTAAAAGGAATTTGAAAAGAGACAGGAAAAGATTGATAAAAGGCATAAGCAAATGATAGCATAGTAACACAAAAACACCAGTCACCACTTTTTCATAGTGTCGTAGAAAAACAAACAACCCCATATATAGCGTAGGTTTCTAAACAAAGAGATGAATTAAAAGAAATGCTCGTAAAGAATAGCTTCAGATGGAAGTTTTAACAACTATCTTGGATAAATGGAAAAGATAGTGTATACTGAACTATGAGGAGGCTAAGTATTGCTAAGAGAACGATATAGAGACAAGTACAGATAAGTAATAAGTGCAATGGAATAAAGGGATATATTAAAATCAAGAAAAAACAGTCGCTTTTATAATTCCCAAACAAATTCCTTTACTTTAAGGTTAATTTTGTCGATATTTAGAGGTGAGAGGTGAAAAAAAAGAAAAAACATCCTATTAAGTATTTGAAATACAAAGGGTGTTTTGGGAATCCTATAAATTTTCGTGTTCAAAGACCAGAAGAAATAGTTTTTGAAACATATTTATGTATTCATAATGAAGTTGTTTTTGAAAAAATGACAGATGCGTTTAATACAGCATTGGAGTATCCAGAACAGGTTTTAGATATGCGCCAAATAAAAGGTATAAATATAAGTGGAGGGTTGCTTTTAAAGGCTTTTTTTGATGAGTACTATCTTAAACATCATAAAAAACCGCAAGTCAGAGGACCAAGGGATAAAAAAATGAGAGCTGTTTTTAATCATTTAAAAGTTGGTGTTAATTATCAAGATGTTAAACACTTGCATTATAATGATGTTGATTGTTGGCAAATCTTGTCTTGGGATCATTCTGAGTCTGAGGAATTACATATAGGAAAATTATTAACCGAAGTAATTATTCCTAAATGTTGGAAAGGCAGACATACTCTTTCAGAAAATTCTTCTTCTGTAGCAACATCTGTTTCTGAGGCTTTTTATAACTGTAAAGAACATGCTTACACAGGAGAAAAAGAGTTTTCTAAATTTAAACGTTGGTATCTTGGGGTTGGCGACTATCCGGAGTCAAATAGTTTTTCTTTTATTATTTATGACAAAGGTATTGGAATAAAAGCGCGATTAACGGCAAAACCTGATGGATGGTTAGACAAAGCAAATGATTTATTTAAATCAGATTCGGAAATGATTGAATTAGCAACTAAAGGAAAACGTGGAGCATCAGAGGGAAGGGGAGAAGGATTGAAATTTGCAATAAATGAGCTTGCAAAAAATAATGGGGAAGTAGAAATTTATAGTGGTCATGGTTATTTTTCTAATTATAGCGAACAGAGTAAGAAAAATAGAAAACCATACTTGGAAGGGACGCTTGTTTCATTTTCTCTTCCTGTAAAATATAAAGAGGGAAGTTTGTAAATTATGGAGGAAAAAACATTGAAAGTGTGTGAATTAAATGCTGGGTATATATATGAAGGACCAAGGTTTATACGATTAGGTCCTTACTCAGGCGAGGAATTTAGAATAAAACATCTCCGTTCATGGCTTGATTCTTTAGAAGAAGGTGAAGTCTCAACAGTTGATTTTGAAGGTACGGAAATGTATTCACCTTCTTTTCTGGAAGAAAGTTTTGGAGGAGTAATACGATTAGCAAAAACCAAACAAGAAGCAGAAAATAATAGGGCAAAATTAAACCTTGTTAATTTTATTAACATGAAACCAGATTGGAAAAAAATGCTTGAAGAATATATAAAGAATGCAAAATATGATCCAAAGAAAACAAAGGATGAATAATGTGTATTAACGCTTCTGACGTTATTGCTATTGCGGCAATTTTCATTGCCATAATAGTTCCAGTAATTCAGACTTTCTACGAACGGCGACGTGAATGGCATGGAGCATGTGAAATATTATTTCGTAGTATTGATTCTCTTTATGAGGACATTATATCTTTGGTAAAGGAGCCATCTGAAACGAATCACATATCATATCAGCATATTTTAAATCAGCGAAAAAATCTTCTCTCTCATTATGGTAAAAGATTTATTTTCCACAAAGCAAAAATGGAAAAAGCATCTAATATGGTAGATTCCCTTGTGGAAATTCCTATACATGTTGACTATGAAGAATTAATTAACAAAGGCTATAAAAATAAGAAAATGCAAAATAAGAATTATTTACGTTTTATACAAATAATTCGTAACTATACTGTAAAAGCATCTGAAGCCCTCGTAAGCTAAACTCCCTGTAAAAATCAGTTTTAATTTAACAGCCTTTTTATCTGCTTTTTCAATATAACTTCCAATCTCATTTATAAAGAATGCTTCTTCTGTGGAGATGAATTCTAGCCTATTTTTAACAATATTCTTAATCAGAAACAGCCTATTTTTTTAATTCTTTGAAAATAATTGGGTTCAAATTTCTGATTATATTTTATGTTATTCAATCCCATAACGAAATCTCTTATTATTTCAGAACGTTTAGGTTTGGAAAAAGTATCCATATTATTAGCTGATAAAAAAGTCTCCTTTTTTTAAATTATGTTTACCAAAGAAAACAAGAGACTCTCTCGCATCAACCAAATTTGCTGCAAATAGCATATCGTCAGCATTTATTAAATTATCTATTTGTTGTGTGTAAATATCTTCCATTTTTTTAAATGCTTCATATATTGTAATATCATTTGATAAAAATTCAATAATACCGGCATTATCACATAGTGTTGAAATTTCTTGTTTTATTTTTTCGGGAAAAATAATTTTTTCTTTTTTATACCCTATAAATACAGAACATCCTTTATCTATTAAGTCATCTCCTAATTCTTTTCCTACAGAACATGCCGTAGTATAAAACAAAGAATTTAAAAATATATATGTGTTGATATTTTTTTCTACATAATTATTTCCTCTGCAATACAATGCTTGTTCGTTACCATGCGAATAAGCGATAAAGATAAATGGATTAGGTGTATACTTAATCAGTAACGAATCAATATCTTTATTATTGCAATTATTACTAGGTATTTCGGATATGTCATATATAACAGGGTTATTCAGTTTATTTAGAGTGGATAATAATTGTTTTTTACAATCTTCAAAATATGTTCCGAGTTGTGTGTCTGTATCATCATAGGCTGCTATTATGTTAATCATCTATTTGTTTTTTCCCTCGTGTTAATAAATCAACCGTTAACAATAACATTTTCCGTTCCATTGACTTGCCAAATTCTGTTTGCTGTCTAATCTCCGCTAATATATCTTTCAGAGTATACTCTTTGCCTGATACAGTTGTCAGGTAAGGTTCATTTCGCTCTTTTTCAGAGTGTTTGTTAATCCATTGTTCTAATACACAATCAATCCTAACATCAAGAGCATGGACTGCTTTTTTTACCAGATCGAGTCTCTCTTTAAGAGATGTATCTCTATCAAAAATGGCTAACGCATCTTTGTTTATATATTCAGCTAATTCTTTATTCGGGATATTATCTATCAATTTTGCCGTAATAATGATTATATATATAAGTGTTGTTTTATCGCGAATTTTAAAAAACACTTCGGTTCCTGTTTCTCCTCCTCCCATGTCGTAATCCAGTAAAACGATCATTTTGCTATTTATATTTTCCATAATATAATCTAAGCCATCTTTTTTATTATTCTTTAAGACAATATTGGCATCGGTAAAATTTAACGCTAATTCCGCCAAAAGAGGATCGTTTTTTTTCATATTGTCATCAATAACAATGATATTCATATTTGAAACCTCCAAAAATATTTATTTTCTAAATGGCAATGTAATTTTTATAGTAGCTCCTGTCGGCGACAATTCGTTATCAATCGCTTCTACAAAGCCTTTTAACGCCTCAATCCTTGTTTTTACAATAAACAATCCAACTCCGGCGCCGCCATCTTCAGCGGTTGTTGTATAATACAACTCAAATATTTTTTTTCTGTCTTCTTGTCTTATTCCAATTCCATTATCTGAAAAGAACAAAATAAAGCTATCATTTTCAATATAACCGGAACATTTAATGATTTTATTATTCGTTTTTTTCATCGCTTTTATAGAATTATCTATTAAATTTTGAAAGATATCTACAAAAAATTGCTTGTTTGCATTTACAACAAAGTTATCTCGAATTTCTATTTTCGGTGAAATGTTTTCATTTTTGAATCGTTGCTGATATTCTGCAAATAAATTCTCTATTAACATCTTTATATCTAAATCATCAAAAGGTATATTTGAACCTGCATAACTTAACATATAATCGACTACTTTTTTAAGTATTGACATTTCTTCGTATATTTCACTGGCATAAGATATAAAATATCGCTCAAGGGAACTATCTGGGTAATGTAATTTAAAAAACTCCGCTTTATCTTTTATTTTACCTAAAGTTGTTCTAACAGCGTGAGACATATTAGCCGCATAATCTTGCAACGACATCAAACTCAAGAAAATATTTTCTTTGCGTAAATATTCTTTTTCGGCTTTTTTTTGTTCTGAAAATCCCTTTTTTACCGCTGTTTCAACATGTTTTGCTTGCTCTTTTAATGGTAACAATTCAGGTTTTAACTCAGGATTATTCTTTTCAATATCTTCAATAGCTTCAATAAAAGTATGAACATCTTCACTTGCTGTTTTTAATTCATCTGCGGCGTTAGTTTTTCTCTTTTCTCTTTCGTATATGCGCAATTCAGAAAAAACATTAATTTGGTCAATAATAAATTTTTTTAATTCCCTATATTCCATGTTATCAACAAAATCTTGTCTATTTGTAGCGTCAATGACATTGGGATTACCCTCTTTCGTAATATCTACGATTCCAATAACATCTCTTGTGCTTAATCTGTTAAAAATATCTCTCCATAGTCTTTTATCTATTCCCAATATATCTCTTTTCTTATCAGGGTGCGCTTCAAATTCAGCAAAAGGAGTCGTAATTATTCCATCACGATAAATTTTTACCCCATCAATGCGAATATTTTCATTTTTATATTTAGAGTGATATTTTCTCTTGGCTGTATCATCAAAGTAAAATAATTTCATAGCGATTAATCCAAAAGTTTTTATGGAGGTATTTTGTGTTTTAATTATTCCCTCTGTTTTATCAAAAAACAATTCTTCTTGTATTTGTTTTTCTTTATTAAAACCAATGCTTGCGGAATGAGATGAATATTGTATAGTATCAACCTTTACAAGCGTTTCATTTTTAAATTTTGAGTATTCGTTAGAAGATATGTATATGTCAAAAGGCGGATATAAAGGATAAAATGGCGAGACCAGTTTTGTCAGTTCATTAAATAGACGTGCAATATCATTCTCAGTCCACATTTCTCTAATATTTGATATTACTAAAGCGACGCCTTGTTCATCTGTCTCTGCATCTTCATATTTGTACTCATTTTCAATATCAGTAAAAAGAAGGAGTTGCCCATCTGTCTTTTTTTGAGAGTTCACAGTTCTTTCTGACACGTTCCCCTGAGCGTTTTCTGTTTGTTGGGAAGTTATTTCATATTTATTCCAATCTATTTCTACATTTAAATTTTGTTTGTTTTCTTTCTTTTTTGTTATAATATTTACTTTATCGCCAAGTTTATCAACAGCAAAACGACCTATCCCTTTTTCCCCAACACATCTACGGTTAAAAGGTTCTGGCGAGTACGGCATATTTCGCTTATTTGATGTTCCTATAACCATCCATTTATCGCGAATATCTTCAAAGTCCATCCCATAACCATTATCTTTAATTATAATTTTACCATTTGAACTAATAGAAGATACATTTTCAAAAATTATATCAACTCGCGTCGAATTTGCATCATAACAATTCTTAACTAATTCAAATAACGCGGTAATACGATCTGTTATTAGTTCTCGCCCAATCAATCGAAATGTGCTGACATCAAACCGCCATTTTAATTTATTCGATTCAGATTCGTTCATCTGTTAATAGACCTTATATGACTTTTTACGCTCTTTGCTATAGCTTGCCCTAAACCGACAGGAACTGCGTTTCCTATATGACGGGCTAAAATATGCATATTGAATGGCTCTTTAGGATCTACCAAATTATAATTTTTGGGAAATGATTGTAAAATAGCGGCTTCTCGTAATGAAATAGCTCTGTCTTGTTCCGGGTGTCCGAAACGCCCATTATTTAATCCAATACAGTAAGTCGTCATAGTGGGAGCTACGTCGTCCCATGACATTCTGCCATAGACGCTTCTGTACATTTGTCCGCTTTCTTTTTTGTGACATTCCAAAAGCAAACTTTCATCCCAATCCTGCCAACCTCCGCCTTCAGGCGTCGCCTTAATTCTTCTTTTACTCATATTTGTAAGTTTTCGAGCGTAATGCAAAGCGTCATCTTCACAATGTTCCCCGTCTTTTATTTTTGGAAGATGACCTATAGCTTGTCTAACGGTTACAAAGTTGTCTGTATGAGTTGGATGGATTAATTCAAATTTAGAGTGTTTTGACGCTAAGAGAATAAGACGTTTTCGGCGTTGTGGAACACCATAATCTTGTGCGTTGTAAATACCGTATGATACTTTATAGTCGCTCTCTTCCAAGCGTTTAATAAAGTCTTTAAATATTTTACCCTTCTTAAAATTACATAAATGGGGTACATTCTCCATTGAAACTATTTCAGGCTGTGTCGCTTCAATCAGATCAGAAAACGAGTATAGCAGTTTCCATTTAGCGGTGTTTATTTTTTTTCTATTATTTTTATTCTTATAATTAAAAATTGAAAATGGCTGGCATGGAGCGCAACCAACAAGAATTTTCCTTTTGCCTTTTGGGAATAGTTTGTTTAATTCTTTAGCAGTCAGTTCTGTAATATCTTTATAAAGAAATTTCGCTTTATTGTTTGTCTTGTAAGCATAACCGCAAGTATTATCAAAATCTACCCCTGCAGATACAGTAAATTGTTCTTTCTTAAATCCGTGAGTTAAACCGCCGACACCGCAGAACAAATCTACTACGGCAAAATCGCTTATCCTAGCCATATTAAAAATACATTTCTCCCTTTAAAGTTTCAATTTGGGTAATTTATCTATAATAACAGCTACCAACTATTATAATACTAACCTTTATAACAAATAAAAGCAAATATAAAGAGCGCTTTTTTTTATATTTTTCCTATCGTTTTTGGCTAGAAATACTTAGAAATGCCTTTTTTACCTAAAATATGTCAACTTTCAGCAAAAACCACAAAAAAGAGCTGTATTTGCATTTTTATATATCTGTTTTAGATAAAAAATATGGTTTTTATCTTATCGTAAACACTTTTTTTGAGACACATGCGTATTTAATAAGTAAATATTAACAAAAAACATATATATAAGTATATAAAGAAGAATAGATATTCTCACTCATCAATCATTTTCAAAAATTCTGTAATATGCTCTACATTTATCCCTCGTTTATTCAATTCAAGAAGAATAGCCTTTGCTTCGTCATTGCGCTGTTGTTTATACAGAACAATAGATAGCAAATAGAGAACATCCGGGCGGTTAGGCTCAAGCACTATAGCCCTTTTTAGTAAAGTTTCCGCTTGAGCATAATTATATTGATCTACAGCTTCTTCCGCTTGAGTTAAAAGTTGAGAGGCATTTATAATTTTAAAATAAAGAACGTTCATAGGGTCAAAGGAAAAGACATTTTCAATTTTCTCATAGCCTGATTTTACTATACGTATAGTGTATTTAGTGTTTCTAGTAAATTGCAAGATAAAGTGCCCTTGTAGATCGGATTCTACATATTTTATACCGTTGATATAAATAGAAGCACCGTATACAGGAGAATTGTCGTAATCGTAGACCATCCCATACATCATGCCGGAATCATTTACAGCCCGTTTTGGAGTAGAAGGACATCCTGTTAATATTACAAGCGACAAGGTAAATAACAAAAAGAGATTTTTCATTTTCTGTTACCTCCTTCTTATCTCGTATATTTTGCCGTCTATGTAGGCTTCAATATTACCCGAAGAAGTAATTACATAACGTCCTTGCCCTTCATTTTTATCTTCAAGCCTAAAATGTCAACAAATAATATATGTAAATTTAAAGCAATTATCCTCAAAATTCGAAAAAACAGGTCAAATTCTCGTAAAATTATGATGAATTATCTCTTACTAAAAGAAGTTGTTTTACGCGCCCGGCCTGACTCGAACAGGCTACCACCAGATTCGAAGTCTGGTACTCTATCCAGGTGAGCTACAGGCGCAAGGCAGGTGGATGACGGGGTTTGCCCTCCATTCGGCAACATCCTGTTGCCTCATTCCGGGCCGGGGTTCAGCCCTGCCGCCGCCATCAAGAGGGGAACCTTCGACCTTACGGTCTCGGTTGAGGTTCCATGGCGGCTTTTCCTTCGGCGGGCTGAACCCTTCAAACCCCGTTTTTTCCCGTAAAAACATTCTAATTACGGTAAGAAATTATCACCTCTATAATTTCTTAAGGTGGATGACGGGGTTTGAACCCGCGACGACCAGATCCACAATCTGGGACTCTACCGCTGAGCTACATCCACCATGAGAATATGATAAATTTGAAGAAAACTAGCGGTTTTGTCAAGATGTAATTGCCAAGCGGTTTTATTTCATTTATAATAAAAAAATCTAAAATTCGGAGAAAACTATGACAGAGGAAAACCTTGAAATTACCAAAAATGTTGTTAATGGGGTATGTAAGATTTCTTTAAGAGGACGTGTCGATTCCAATACCTCTGACGCTTTCCTTGAAAAGCTTGAAGCCGCCATAGAAGAGGGAAATAAAAATATACTGCTTAATATGTTTCATGTTGTGTATCTTAGCTCCATCGGTATAAGGATAATCTTAAAAACCTACAAGAAACTTTCAGAAGAAGGAGGGTCTTTCAAAATAGAACATCCTTCTGAAATCGTAAAGAATGTTTTGGGTATGGTCGCACTTAAGGAAATGATGGTAACAAATTAATTATTGTGTTTAATTCAATCAGAACAAAAATAATAGTTATCGTTCTTGCCTTTATGGTCGTTATAGGTGCGTCTTTCACTGTATACTCATTGGCGACAACAGCGAATTATAAGCGCCTAAGAATCGAAATTTTCGAAAAATCAATCGATATTGAGGCTGAAAAAATAAATAAAATTATCACTGAAAATGAAAAAGATGATTTTATCGAAAAACTATTAAGCATAAAACCCACGCGGAACAGTTCTGTTTTACTTTATTCGCCCGATAAAAATTATGTTGTTTCTGACGGTACTTTTACCAAAGAAAACATACCCTGGGATATTAATTCAGATTCTTTTATTTATAAAAATCAAAAATACAGGCATTTTATATATTATCTTGATAACGGCTGGCTCTTGTCCGTCCAAATACCCGAAAACGAAATGTTTACGCAGGTAACGCGGCAGAATATCATTTTTTCGACAATAATGGAAATATCGTTCGGACTGCTTCTTGTTCTGGTTTTCCTGCTGATTTCCCGTTTTATAAACGCCCCTATAAAAAAATTAACAAAAGGCGTATCGCAGATTGCGCTTGGAAATTTGGACATGAAGATCGATATAGATTCAAAAGATGAAATAGGACAGCTTGCGAAAACTTTTAATAAAATGACAAGCGATTTAAAAAAATCTATCGATGAAAATGTCCATGAACGCGAAGAAAAAAAACGTATTAATACGGAACTTTCCATAGCCAGAGAAATACAGTTAAGTTTTCTTAAAAAGAATGTTATGGAATTTAATCAAAGAAATGAATTTGAAATATTTGCCGATATGAATGCGGCAAAAGAAGTAGGCGGCGACATATACGATTTCTTTTTAATCGATAACGATAATCTTGCGGTATTTATCGCCGATGTTTCGGGAAAGGGAATACCGGCTTCATTATTCATGGTAAGAACAAAAACGCTCATTAACAATATTTCTTACGATAAAAGCCCCAAAGAAGTTCTTGAAGCCGTAAACAAAAGCTTGTCCGTAAATAATGACGCTTGTATATTTGTAACGGCGATTTTCGGAGTATATAACATAAAAACTGGCAAATTTACCTTTGTAAACGCAGGGCATAATCCGCCGCTTCTTAAAAAGAAAGACGGTCTTTTTGAATACATAAATACAAAACCGCAGTTAGTTCTGGCTGTAATGAATGATACAAAGTACAATGAAGAAGAAATTATTTTGGGTAAAGGCGATACTTTGTATTTTTACACGGACGGCGTTACGGAAGCCATGAACGCCGAAAAAGAATTATTCGGCGAAGACCGATTAAAAGAGGCGCTTAACAAATACCGCTCTTCCTACCCGAACGATTTAATATACTGTATAAAAGGCGAAGTAGACAATTTTACCAAGGGAGCGGAGCAGTCCGATGACATTGCTATGCTTTCCCTGCGTATAAACGATGATAATCAGACAGAAAAACAAATATCGGTTGACGCTGAAACAAAACAACTTAACAGAGTGCTCAATTTTATAACATGCGAATCAAAGAAGCTTAAATTTAACGATGAAATTCAAAATAAAATTGAGATGGCAGCGGAAGAAATCTTTACAAATATCGCCAATTACGCTTACAACAACGAGGGCGGAAAGGTAAAAATCTCCGTTTCCATCGCTGACGGGATAAAAATAACATTTGAAGACACAGGCAGCCCCTTTAACCCCACAGAACACCCCGCACCAGACTTGGATAAACCCATAAAAGACCGAGAAATAGGCGGATTAGGCTTATTTATGGTCAAAAAACTCATGGATAGCGTGGAATACACCCGCGAAAACGATAGAAATATACTGATAATTCGTAAAAAATAGCCCATAAACCCCTAATTACCCCCTAAAATCACGCCGATACATATATAGAGGTATATTATGATTTATGAGAAATGCAGGGATATACTCCTTCAGGAATGTGAATTGATTCAAACCGCGGTTAATGAACAGGAAAAGATACGTCATGCTGTTACAAATCGGGAATGGTCGGTTTTTGAAGACCATTTATGCGTTATGAACTCAATCGAGAACAAAATAACTACTTTGGAGAATGAACGCGAACACCTTTTTGTTGTTTTTAAGACACTCATACATCAACAGAGCTTTTCCGAAAACCTTGACTCAAAGGGTCAGTTTTTTGCTCTTGTTTCCGTTCTTCCCGAAAAACAACGCGAAGAATTAAAAGCAATTTACCTCAGTTTAAAACAAGAAGCAATAAAATTACGCGTGGCAAACGAAATGTTATTCGCGTATTTGTCGGGAA
>Ga0268262_10004096_pt1 | contig 15258 bp, 13 predicted proteins | sample TergutNc150P3_FD_190354 | JGI IMG/M metagenome (GOLD analysis project Ga0268262, IMG submission 190354) | Nasutitermes corniger P3 segment gut microbial community from laboratory colony in Florida, USA - Nc150 P3 (SPAdes) (version 2) | ecosystem: Host-associated > Arthropoda: Insects >... | reverse complement strand
GCGGTGTCGTAGCTGGTTTCGGTTTCTTCCTTGTATGCCTCGCAAATGCCAAAGCCAGGGCCTACATTGGGGGTAATCGAATAGCTTTTCCCGTCATAATCGAACTGGAATTCGCAGCCCCTGTCGAAACAGTCCACAAACTCCTCTTCGTCAATGAAGTTGCATGAGTTGTCGTAAGTGTCATTCATTGCCTTCTTCCTCCACTAGCACCCACTCAAATACATCCATGAATTCCTTGTGGCACCCGGTGCAAATCCATTGTTCATAGTCCTCTGTACAGTAGGCAACTTCTGTGTGGACCTTGATTTTGGCAGAGCAAATTGTGCAGTGATCATGATCCCAGTCTTCGTAAACCCACTTAGAACACCTAATGCTAACTCCTTTAAGGCTTTCCATTAGATAATTCATCCACTCTTTATTTATGTCCATGACCTTTTTCCTTTCTTCGGATTACTAACTCTACACGGCCATCCTCAAAAACACGGTATTTTTTCTTATCGGGGGCAGTGTAGTCCCAATGGGGCCAATCGGCCCCCTCTTTTTTCTTTACCATCTACTCAGTAAACAGTCCTATCCGTTACCACCATTTCTTGCAAAATGTCACGGAGCCGCTTGCCGCCGCCCATGGGGTGGTTGAGCATGGCCTCGGCGGTGTCATACCAAATTATGGTTTTCTCTTTGTATGCCTCGCCAAAACAGAACCGGTCATCACCGGGCGCAGGCGAGATCGCATAGCTTTTCCCGCCATAGTTGAAGCAGAACTCACAGCCGCGGTTGAAGCAGTCTATGAACTCATCAGCGTCTGCGAAGTTGTCTGTATCGTCATAATCTGGGGTCATGTCTTCACCTCTTGCAATTTAGGTATTTTTTCATACCAAGTGCCGATTGTCTGTCCTCACCCAGGCTTCTGTATCATTTTCGCTTTTTTTTCGCTATACTGTTTTTTGCGCTTTGATCTACGGAGGACTTCATGCTGTCTCTATGGGTGCCAGAACTGCCTTTTCAGCTTGCCTGTGGGCGCGACAAGCGGCTGGTGGGCCGCCCGCTGGCCTTTTTGCCGCCCCATCAGCCGCCGTGCGGCTCGGCCCCCGCATTGTGGCTGGTCAACCGCTTGGCCCGCTTTGAAGGGGTAAGGGCAGGGGAAGCGATGGACAGGGCGCTTAGGCTATGCCCCGGCCTGCAAATACTTGACCCCGCCCCGCAGTCATGGTGGGAGGCCCAAGTCAGCTTCAATGAATTTCTCTCCACTTGGACGCCACAAGGACTATTGGGCAGCCTAGGGGAAGCGCTGCTGGACGTGCATGGGCTGGGCCACATATTGGGCAGCCCCAAGGACGCTTCGAGCCGCATACTGCGGGAACTTCATAGCGGCATTGGCTGGTGCGGCCACGGGGGGCTTTCGGGGAGCGGCACTGCGGCAAGGCTGGCGGCGCGGATGGAGCATGGCCTAGAATGTGTGCAGGATGGCTTCGAGGCCAGTTTCTTGGCCCCCCACCCCTTGAAGGCCCTGCCAAGTTTAGACGTCGGCATACTGTTTAGGCTGCAAAGGCTGGGGCTCTTTCAAATCCGCGACCTGCAAGCCGTGCCAGTGGAGATGCTGTCGCACTTTATGCAGGCTCCCAAGGCAAAGAACATCCTACAATGCGCCCGTGGCGAGGACAGGCCCCGCCTGCCGATGCTCGCCGACAAGCCCGGGGAAAGCCGCCACGCCTGGCGCCTAGAACCCCCTGCCCTGCCAGAGGCCGTGCCGCTGGCATCTTGGCTGTTGGACAAGCTTTGGCAAGATAAAAGAAGCCCGCGTTTTATAAAACTGAACTGGTGGGACGTGGACGGCCAGGCCCACCGCTGGGCGGCAGGCGAAACCGATCTCTGTGGGACCCCGATGGCCGTGGCCCGCAGCATCGAAATGGCCTTCAAGCAAAAGTCCGAAAGGCGCATACTGATCCATCGCTTAGAGGCCCACGTCGCCTGGGGCTTGGGCAGGATGCAAAGCCTATTTGACAACGAGGACAAAAAACTGGACGCACTGGAACCCGCATTGGCAAAGCTGCGAAAGAGATTCCCAAAGCATCCAGTGTTGCCCGGCTGGTACAAACTGGCTAACAATTGATGCCAATGTCATTTCTGCTTGCCATAACAGACTACAGCCCAGGCGAGGGCATCTATACGGCGTGGCAGGCCGCAAAGATTGCCAAGAGGCTGGGCTACGAAAATGTCGCACTTTGGAACTTGGGGCTGCACGGCTGGCCCGCGTTCCGTGAGGCCGCGCTGGACGCAGGGCTAAGACCTCTGATAGGCTCGCGCTTCAGGTGGCGCGGCTTTGAGTTCGGCGCCCTGCCCTGGTCGGACGTTGGCTATGCACAGCTTTGCCGCATGCTCACTTACATAGCTCACGAAAGGGATGCCGAATTGCCCGACAAAGACTGCGCCGTAGTCGCGCTGGACTTGGCGGGGGCAATGTTTTTGGCTAGGCATGGCATAGCACCAATGCTATTGGCTGGCAGGCACAACAGCCGCGAAGCGATGGAGGCCCGCCATTGCAGCGTTGCCACAATATGCCCACAGGTGCTGCGCTTTTGCACCCCAGCGGGCCTAGAGCTGCATCGACTAAAGCGAGCCATAGCCGACTGCGACCTAATAAGCCGCACCAAAACGCTTTGGGGGGAGGGCGACGCCGCGATGCCGCGCAGTGAGTGGGAATCGCGCTATCCATCGGCGGACGCGGCCATAACCAAAGAAACGGCGGCCCTGCTGGAGCGCATGTCAGGCTGGCAGTACCACTGGGGCAAATGGGTGATGCCAGAGCCAAACAACCTAGACGGCGACCTAGACGAAGAACTATTGAATAGGGTTAAAGCTGGCCTAGTGAAGCGCGGGATGCAAAATAGGGGCGACGTGGAAAGCCGCTTGCAGACAGAAATGGACTTGATAAGGCGCAAGCGCTTTGCTGGCTACTTTTTGACAGTTCACGATATTTTGCACAGGACCAAAGTCTCGCGCACCTGCGGCAGGGGCAGCGGGGCGGCCAGTTTGGTAAGCTATGCCTTGGGCATCACCAACGTTGACCCACTGGCAACCAATTTGATGTTTGAGCGCTTCCTTTCGGAGGCAAGGCAGGATCCGCCAGATTTGGATATTGACTTTGCATGGGACGAAAGGGACAACGTAATCCTATCGGTCTTTGAGGCCCACGGGCGCGAGCGCGTGGCGATGGTCTCCAACCATGTCTATTTCAAACCGCGCTCTGCCCTGCGCTGCGTCGCACAGGCCCACGGCAGACCCGAATCAGAGCTAAAGAGCCTCGCTCGCTTTGTGCGCGGCTGGGACGGGGGGCTTATTGAAGCCGCCGCCGCAAATGAGGCATGGAAGCCGCTCATCGCCCAGGCGCAGAGTATTTTGAGGCACTTCCACCAACTCAGCGTCCACCCAGGGGGGACGGTCATCGCTCCAGGCCCACTATGGGAACACGTCCCGTTTCAGCCCGCGCCCGCAAAAGAAGGCGTCTCGATAACCCAGTGGGACAAAGACGGCATAGAGGAATATGGTCTGGTAAAGATAGACCTCTTGGGCAACAGGAGCCTCGCCGTGGTGCGGGACGCGCTGGTTGGGCTTGGCTTTGGGCGCGGCCACTGCTGGGAACCTCGCACTGACCCCGACACCCAGCAACTGCTGGCCAAGGGCGACAGCATCGGAGTCTTTTACGTCGAAAGCCCGGCCACGCGCCAACTGCAACAGAGGATAGGGCGCGGCGACTTTGAAACGCTGGTCATCCACTCAAGCATCATCCGCCCAGCCGCCCACCATTGGATTGACGCATACGTAAAGCGTAGGCGGGGTGAAGAATCTTACGTGCCCAGCCATCCAATATTGGCCGAACTCCTCTCCGAGAGCTATGGAGTCCTCGTGTACCAAGAGGACGTAGTGCGCGTAGGCATGGCTATGGCCGGCTGGACTCACCAAGAAGCGGACAAACTGCGAAAAACCCTGGGCAAATTTGACTTCTCTAGGCGCCTGCCCGAATTTGAAAACAAGTTCCGCCAAGGCTGCCTGGCAAATGGCATCCCAGAACGCGCCATTGACGAAACGTGGAGTATGATCCAGACATTCCAAGGCTACTCCTTTTGCAAGCCCCATTCGGCCAGCTACGCCCAAGTCAGCTTTGAGAGCGCATGGATAAAGGCCCACCACCCGGCCCACTTCTTTGCCTCGGTCATAACAAACCAAGGCGGCTATTACCCCGCCGTCGCATACCTTGGGGACGCGAGGCGGCACCGCTTGGTTGTCAGGGGCCCAGACGCAAACAAATCCTTCTATGCCTTCAGTGCGGAGGGCGAGCAGGGGCTAAGGGTCGGCCTCATGGCCATCAAGGGGGCATTGAAGCGCGACATTGACGCCATGCTGGAGGATAGAAAAAAGAATGGCCCCTTTGAAAGCCTAGAGAACCTGCTGGCCCGCGTCCCACTTTCCTTGGACACAGCCCAAGCCTTTGCGTCGTCCGGGGCCTTTGACCTATGGGCACCCGATGGGGACCGCACAAGGCTGGCATGGGCCTTTTTTGGCGGAGTGCCGCCTGGCGTGCTGCCAAGGCCGACAGACCCATTCGAGAGGGCGAACCTTGAAATGGAAACTATGGGCTTCCCGCTGGAGATGCACCCCGCAATGATAGCCAGGGCCAAGCGCGGCGGCGGGCCAAACCGCACATTGGACGCCGAAAAGCCAAACCGCAGGCTGAACCTGTGGGCACTGGTAGTTGCGGAAAAGCCCGTCCCCACAAAACATGGCGAAATGATGCAGTTCGTGACGCTGGAGGACGAAGTTGGTTTACTAGAAGCTGTGGCCTTCCCCGACACATTCAGACTCAGAAGGCGACCATATAGAGTTGGCGACGTGCTGCCAATCAGAGGCACAAGCAAAAGACAGGATGGGCTGGTGGTGCTGGAGATAGAGGGGTGAGGCTAGGTACAAGTTACAAGACTAGGTTCGTTCGGAGGCGGCCTCTCGGTATTCTCCGCCTCTCGGTATCCTGCGCCTCTCGGTATTCTGCGCCTCTCGGTATTCTCCGCTTGCGCTCCGAATACGCGAGACCCCAACTTGGGTCTTTGCGGCCCGTTGGTAAGTTTTGGCATCATGGGCGTTTTGCCTTCGCTCGGCTTCGTTTTGCGCTCCGAATACGCGAGACCCCAACTTGGGTCTTTGCGGCCCGTTGGTAAGTTTTGGCATCATGGGCGTTTTGCCTTCGCTCGGCTTCGTTTTGCGCTCCGAATACGCGAGACCCCAGCGTGGGCCATTGCAGCACGTAGGCGGGTTTCGGCGGCATGGGCGTTTTGCCTTCGCTCGGCTTCGTTTTGCGCTCCGAATACGCGAGACCCCAGCGTGGGTCATTGCAGCACGTAGGCGGGTTTTGGCGGTATGGGCGTTTTGCCTTCGCTCGGCTTCGTTATCGCCGCGTTGATCTCTAATTCTAAGGTGCTTTGCGGAGTGGAGCTCATATCACACTAACCCTTTCAATCACCGCCCCCAACTCCAGCGACTCCAGCACTTTCATCGCTTCGTCCAAGTTTTCCAATTCGCCCACCCTAGTGTACTTTCCTGTCAGGTGTGGCGTGGCGTTGAGCGTGAAGAAAAACTGGCAGCCGCCTGTGTCCATGCCGGAAAGGGCCATGCCGACGCTTCCTGGGCCATACCAGTGCAGGCTGTTCTCGCACCTGACGTTGTAGCCCGGGCCGCCGTCCATCGTGTCGCATGGGCTTCCCATCTGGACAACGAAATCCGGCACTATCCTTGGGACGCGCCTGCCGTCAAAGAAGCCCCTGCGGGCGAGTATCACCAAGTTTGCGACGTTCATAGGCGCGTTGATGGGGTCTAGGCGCATAACCACCGAGCCATGGTCTCGGAAATCAACCTGTATGCGAACCGCCTCGCCCTTTCTTAGCAGTTCTTGGGCAAGGCTCAGAATATCTTGGTCAATTTTAGTAGCGGGTTCGGGGGCCTTGGGCCATGCAGCGTCGGGGTCGAGTTTCCGCAGTTCGCGCCAAGCGTCCAGCCTAGCTGTCCAAGATGGATGGGAGAGGATTTTCTTCAATAGCTCTTGGTGCTTGTCTGCCGGCAACTTCCATTGGGGCATAGCCTTGATCAGATTCTGGACGCTGTCGTATTCTTCTATGTGCCAAATACGCTTGATGAGGGCTTCTAGGTCTTTTTCTTTGGGTGCTTCTTTGATGTGCTCTACTGCAAGAGACCTGGCTATGGGATCCTTGCCCGTCAAAAGTTCATCCCGCCATGCAGAGGCCAACTTGGGGCGGTGCCTGTAAAGGGCGGGGAGAAGCATGGCCCGAAGCAATGGGGAAAGTTTTTTGTCTTTGACAACGCTGTCTATGACCTTTGAAATCTCAGCCGGCAGTTCGGCAAAGCGGTCGAGGGACTGGAACCCGTACCACCTAGCCAAGGGGTCTGCGTCCAAAATCTGCGGTGCGCCAATTCTTTCTGCCCAGTCCTTGGGCGCAGGGTTTGGCACTCCTTCCGCCAGCCTAGCCATGATGCCAACGTGCGCCAACGCCAAGGTTTCAGCACTGGGGGGCTTTAGGCCCAATGAGGGCCAAAAGGCAGAATCGGGTTCCAAGTTCAATTTGCCCTGGGGCAGCATTTCACTGCGCTTGGCCCAAGGGGCCCTGTTCCACGCGTCCATAAGCGCCAAAATGGCGTGGGGCGTGGCTTCTATCGGCTCTGGCTGCTTGACCTCTCTCCCCGCCATGCTCAGGCGCAGCCATGAAACCATCTCCCTGAGTGGATCAGGCTGCATGGCGTTGCGGTAGCTATCCACGACAGTGGCGATCTTTTCTATTTGGTCTGCGTCCTCCGTCGCCAACAGAGCCGCAGTGAACTGCGCGTCCAGCCTTAGGTGCTTTGGCCACGCGCCAAACCCCGCTGAACCATCCAAGTTGGCAAATGTGTCCATTGATTTCGCGCTTCTGAGGCGATTCAAAAAATAGAACGCATCGAATATCTCCCCCGGCTCTTTTGCCTGCGCCGCCTTTTCCAGCCAAAGGGCCTCGGTAGGTTTGTCCAATTCGGGCGGCAGCAATGGCGGCGCACCAACGCCCTGTATGCGCCTGACGGACAGCTCCCAGCGCGCCCTGTCCGCCTGGGGCATGTTTTCTAGCTGCCTCTCCGTAAATGTCGGGGCCTGGCGTCTCCACTCGGCCCAAAGCGCCTCTGGCTGCGAATATCGCGGAGCCTGGGCCAACACTGGAATGGCAATGAGACCGAGGAACAAAAGACGCATGGGAATACCTCCGAATATTTATTTTATCCCTTATAAGTGCTAATTTTGTTTCAATGGGTAATGTTAAAGGAGTAGTTGCTACGGGGCAGCAGATTGGGGCCGGGTGGTCGCCCGCCCTCTCTGTGGTCAAGGCGTTGGCCGCATTGGCGGAATCCAAGCGGCGCGGCCTGCGGGCCGTCTATTGGCTGGCGGATGAAGACCACGACCGAATGGAAGTTGCCTCTGTGACAGCTCTCCAAGGTGCTAGGCTCATTCAGCACCGCTTTGAGTTTTCCGCGCCCCAAGGGACTGCCACTGGCTGGCTAGAATGGACATCTAGGCACCAAGCCGAGGCAGAGGGCCTGTGGGGTAAGCTGCCCTGCCCCACTGAGCCAACGTTAAGGGGCCATGCCATTGCGCTGGGAAGGCCTTTGTGGGAAAGGGAGATAACCCCATACAGCCCCACCAAGGACGCAGACAGGACAGCCATTCAAGGCGAATTGGAGCGGTGGAGGGGCTTGGAGCTAGAGGATGATTTGAACAAACAGGCCGCCCTGCTTGAATCTAAGGGCGAAAAATTAGTGCTGGACCCTAGGACACAATCAGCCTGGTTTTCGCTGAACCCTGTCACAGGCGCAAGAAGCAGACTAGAAGCAGGCCAGCCATGCCCAAAAGGGCATTGGCTGAGCCCTGGCGCCGCCCTGCGCCCGCTGATGCAGTCGCTTTTGCTGCCAGTGGAGGCCGTTGTCCTTGGCCCAGCCGAAAGGGCCTATTGGAAGCTATTAGAAAGCGTTTGGGGCCGCGTTGGACTGAACGCCCCGCAGATACTGCCTAGGCCAACTGTCTTTGTGCTTGATGGCTCGGCACCAAATATTTCCGTTGGCGAATTGGAAGCCTTGAAATTGGGGCAATGGGAAGCTTTTGCGCCAGTGGCGCAGAAAAAACCATCAGAGATGCAATTCCCAGAGCCAGACCCAAGCTGGCCCAGTGCCATTTCCAAGAGATTCCTTTCCGAAGTGGGGCGCACAAAGCTACGCATGGCGCGGCTTGACAAGCGGCTTGAAAAAGAGGCCGCAGGAAAAAAAGTTGGTGGGGACGTTGAAAAATTGCGCCAAATGCTTTTCCCTTTCAATAAGCCACAGGAAAGGGTTCTGCCCGGCTGGCAATGGTTACAAAATGACGCGCTGCTCGACTCCATCGAAAAAGCACTGGAAGGCAGGGAAAGCGTCTATTTGGTTAGAGCTTGATTGATAACAGCAATTATAAATCATCTATAGCCTTAAAGCGGGGCACAAGCAATTTCATAACCACCCAAGCCAACACATAGGCTATCGCACAGAAAACAAACATCAGCGCGTAGCCCGTGTCAATGCGCCCTAATGCGCCATAGTAGTCAAACAGCCAGCCGCCTGTCTTTGAGACGACAACAGCGCCTATGCCCCCTGCCATTGTACCAAGCCCTATGATAGAAGCGACCACTTTTTTGGGGAACATGTCAGACACAGTGGTATAAATGTTCGCCGACCAAGCCTGATGCGCCGACGCGCCAATCCCGATAATGACAATGGGGAACCAATAGCTGTATTGGCCGAGAACGGGGGCAAGCAGCACTACCAAGGGGAACAATGCAATTACTATCATGGCCCTCATTCGTGCGGCATAAACCGGAATGTCCTTTTTCATAAAGTAGGCAGGGAACCAGCCACCGCCTATGCTGCCCACCATCGTCATGCTGTAAAGCAGGGCAAGCGGAAGCATAATGGCAGTGCCAGTTAGGTCGTATTTGGCTTTCAGGTACGCGGGAAGCCAAAACAGGAAGAACCACCATACTCCATCGGTCAAAAATTTACCCATTGCAAAAGACCAAGTTTGCCGGTATTTGAGAAGTTTGAACCAACTGGTTTTAACGATTTCAACTGCGGGTTCGTTGTTGCCCTCGTCGCTATGGATGTGTTCAAACTCTGCTTGGGATATGCGATTTTTTTCAAGAAAGGACTTTGGCGAGTCATAATAACGCGCCCAGAAAAACAACCAGATGAAGCCGATGGCGCCAACCACCACAAAGGTTATTTCCCAGCCAAAACGAGCGGCCATCCATGGAACGCTTAAGGGCGCGGCAATGGCACCTATGTTCGCGCCAGAGTTAAAAATGCCGGTGGCAAAGGAACGCTCCACCTTGGGGAACCATTCAGCGGTCGTTTTGATGGCCGCTGGAAAGTTGCCCGACTCGCCAACCCCAAGAAGGAGCCTTGCCGCCATGAACCCAATAACCGAAACTGGCACGGCAAGGCCAAAAAACGAAAACAGCGGTACCAAGGCCCCGCCAATTTGAACAGAAAAGGCATGTATCACTGCGGCAGCGGACCAAAGCGCAAAGGCAATGGCGTAGCCCCTTTTTGTTCCCAGCTTGTCAATGAACCTTCCAGCAAAAAGCGTGGCGAAAGCGTAGGAAAATTGGAACGCTGCGGTAATGTTGGCGTATTGACTGTTGGTCCAATTGAAGTGTTCTGAAAGAAGCGGCTGGAGTAGGCTCAGTACCTGTCGGTCAAGGTAATTGACAGTTGTAGCGAAAAACAACAGCGAACAGATTGTCCATCTGTATCTGCCAATATGTCTGTTGAGTTCATTCATAGCGTCTCCAGTTTGAATCCGAAATAGCGCACGGCATTGTTGTAGGAAATCCCTTTGATAATTTTTTGAAGAGAGGCCATGTCTGATGGACATTCGCCATTTTCCACCCATTTGCCAATTATTTCGCAAAGGATTCTTCTAAAATACTCGTGTCTGACGTACGAGAGAAAACTTCTGGAATCAGTAAGCATCCCAATGAAATTTCCCAAAAGGCCCTGATTGGCGAGAGAAGTTATTTGCTCTGTAATGCCAGTCTTGTGGTCGTTGAACCACCAAGCAGAGCCATGCTGTATTTTCCCAACGGCGCCAGCACGCTGGAAGCACCCGATGATGGTGCCAATGACGGCGTTGTCGTTGGGGTTGAGGCTGTATAGTATCGCCTTTGGAAGCTCGTCCGTTGAGTTCAACGCATTTAAGAAATCGGCAGTTTCGGATGATGGCGTAAAATTATTGATAGCGTCAAAGCCTGTGTCAGGGCCAATTTTATCAAACATTAGGGTATTATTGTCGCGCTTGCAACCATAGTGAATTTGCATCGTCCATTTTCGGTGGTGATATTCCCGCCCCATAAACACCATGAACGCCGTTTTGAATTTTAATTCTTCTTCCTTGTTTATAACCCCGCCCGCAAGCCTCTTTGAAAAAATGTCGCCTATTTCTTTGTCAGAGGCAGGTTTATACATCAAATACTCAAGCCCGTGGTCGGACAGCAGGCAACCGCGTTGTTCAAAAAAATCGAGGCGAAGTCTTAGAGCTTGTTTTAATGCGTCAAAAGAATTGATTTCAATATTGCACGCCCCTGACAAAGTTTCAAGATAGGCAAGATAGTTGGGCTTTTCGATGTTCATGGCTTTGTCTGGCCGCCAAGTCGGAAGCACCTGGGCGGTGAGCGAATCGTTTTGTGCAATCTCCCTGTGCCATTGAAGAGAATCGGCGGGGTCGTCGGTAGTGCAGATCAGTTTTACGTTGGAGCTGTTGATAAATCCCCTTGCGCTCAATTTTTCCAGTTTTTTATTGCTGTGTGTCCATACTTCTTCGGCTGTGTCGCCATTGAGCACGCCTTCATAGCCAAAATATCTTTTAAGTTCCAAATGGCTCCAATGGTACAGGGGATTGCCTATGGCAAGTTCTAAGGTTTCCGCCCATTTTTGAAATTTCTCTCTGTCCGGGGCAGTGCCTGTTATATATTTTTCTTCGACGCCATTTGCCCGCATGAGGCGCCATTTGTAATGGTCGCCGCCAAGCCATACTTGGGCGATATTTTCAAATTTTTTGTCTTTGGCTATTTCTTCCGGGTTGATGTGGCAGTGATAATCCAGAATCGGCAATTTGGCGGCAAAATCATGGTAGAGTGCTTTTGCCGTTTCGCTTGAAAGCAGGAAGTCTTTATCCAAAAATTTTTCCATGTTACACACCGCTGTATGCGTTGAAAGCGCCGTCAACTGGAATGACCGCGCCACTGACAAAGCCGGAAGCTTCCTCGTCGCAGAGCCAGAAGAATGTGCCGAACAAATCCTTAACCTCTCCGAACCTGCCCATCGGGGTATTTGCAATGATTTTGTGGGAGCGCGGAGTCAGCGATCCATCAGGGCCTTTGAGGAGATTCTGGTTTTGCTTGGTCACAAAAAATCCAGGCGCTATGGCGTTGACTCTAAGATTCTTGTTGGCAAAATGAACGGCAAGCCATTCGGTCAGGTTGTTTATCGCAGCCTTGGCCGCGCTGTAGCCAAGCACCTTTGTCATTGGCGAAAACGCGCTCATGCTTGACATATTTATTACCGTTGCGCCTTGCAAGCCCAACATTCTTCTGGCAAATACCTGTGTAGTCAAAAGAGTGCCCAAAAAATTTAGTTCAAACACTTTTTGTATCTCTGGCACATCGAGATCAAAAAACGACCTCGCATTGGGATTGCCTAGTTCCGTTTCATCGAAAAATTCGCTGGTGGTGTTTGCTTTATCCATATTGCCGCCAGCCCCATTTATCAAAATGTGGTAATTACCAAAATCCTCGAAAATCTGCTTTTCCGCCGCTTGCAGAGATGCTTTGTCAAGCACGTCGCAGGCGTAGGCTTTGGCTGTGCCACCAGAGCCAACTATGGTGTCAACAGTTTTTTGCACATGTTCAAGGTTTTTGTCCAATGCGGCCACCTTTGCGCCCTTTTTGGCCAGCTCAATCGCAAACGCGCCCAGCAGGACGCCTCCTGCCCCGGTTATTACAGCCGTTTTTTCGCTCCAGTTCATCCTTTGCCCTCCTTTTCAAAAGCGTCCCAAGCACCATTTATGTACATTATCCCCAGCGCCCTGTCGTATAGGCCATAGCCGGGGCGGCATTTTTCGTCCCAGATGTGCCTGCCGTGGTCGGGGCGAATGTAATATTTATAATCTATGTCGTGATACGCCTTGACTATTTCGGCTATGTCCAAAGAGCCATCGGATGATTTGTGGGATGTTTCTGTGAAGTCGCCATTGTCAAAGCGCTTTAGGTTGCGTATGTGCGCAAAAAAGATTTTGTCCTTAAAATACCGAACCATCTCTGGAATATCGTTGCAATACGACGCCCCCAGTGAACCGCTGCAAAGCGTGACCCCATTGGAAGGGCTCTCAACTAGTCCCAGAAGCCTTTCCAGACTGTTCTTGCATTTAATGATGCGTGGCAGTCCAAAGATGTTCCATGGAGGGTCATCGGGGTGTATGGCCATTTTTATGCCACTGTTTTCTGCGACTGGAATAATTTCTTTGAGAAAAAATTGCAAATTACCCCATAGATCGTCTTCGGTCACTCCTTCGTAGGCAATAAATAAATCTTTTATATTTGATAGCCTTTCTGGCTCCCAGCCTGGCATAAATGAGGTTCCTTGTTTGGACACGTCCTCCAAAAACTCCGATGGATTCATGCTGTCAATTTTGGCTTTTTCGTAATACAACGCAGTGGAGCCGTCGGGCTGTTGCTTGAAGAGGTCTGTCCTCGTCCAATCGAAAACTGGCATGAAGTTGTAGCAAACGACCTTGACCCCCGCCTTGCCGAGATTAACAAGTGTGCGTTTATAGTTTTCTATGTATTTGCTGCGGTTTGAATTTCCGAGCTTTATGTCCTCATGTACATTGACGCTTTCCACCACGTCAATGTTCAAACCGAATGGGGCTGCCTGGGCTTTGACTTCTTCAATTCGTTCCATGGGCCAGGCCTCGCCCGCCGGCAAATCATGCAGGGCCCACACTACACCGCTGATGCCTGGTATCTGTTTGATGTATTTCAAGGGTATGGAATCTAATTTTTCTCCATACCATCTGAATGTCATCTGCATGCGCTCACCTTTGCACCCTTCCTGAAGCATTTCCGCTTGCTAGGTTTTTGACTTCTTCTACAGACACCTGATTGTAATCGCCCTCAATGCTGTGTTTTAGACAGCTTGCAGCCACGGCAAATTCTAGTGCTTCTCCTGAATTATAATCATTGAGCAGCGCATAAATAAGCCCCGCAGCAAACGAATCTCCCGCTCCCACTCGATCAACTATGTGTATCCGGTATTCTTTGCTAAAGATAAATTCTTTTCCGTCAAAAAGCATCGCCGCCCAAAGGTTGTCATTGGCGGACAATGACCCTCTTAAAGTTATGGCTGTTTTTTGAAAGCCAAAACGCTCCACAAGTTTTTTCGCCACATCTTTATAGCTCTCATGGTTCAATTTCCCGGAAGTAACATTTGTCCCATCGGCCTTTATGCCAAAAACGTCCGCCGCGTCCTCTTCGTTTGCTATGCAGATGTCAACGCACCTGCATAGCTCGTTCATCACCTTGCCGGCTTTCTCTTTGCTCCAGAGTTTGTTTCTGTAATTGAGATCGCAGCTGATAGTTATATTTTTTTTCTTTGCGGCTTTGCAGGCCTCAAGGCATATTTGCGCCGCGTTGTCACTAAGTGCTGGCGAAATGCCTGTAAAATGGAACCAATGCGCCCCATCAAATATTTTGTCCCAGTTAAAGTCTGTCGGCAGCGCTTTTGCTATCGCGGAACCGGCCCTGTCGTAAATAACCTTGGAAGGTCTTTGGCTGGCCCCCTTTTCAAGAAAATAGATGCCTACCCTGTCGCCGCCCCATACCATCGATGAGGTGTCCACCCCATATTTTCTTAGCGAATTTACCCCGGCCCGCGCAATATCGTTTGGTGGCATTTTGCTTACAAACGCCACGTCAACGCCAAAGTTCGCCAGCGACACCGCCACGTTGGCCTCTCCGCCGCCGTAGCTGGAGGAATATCTGTCTGCCTGCGTGAACCTCAAATACCCTTCTGGCGCGAGGCGCAACATCAATTCGCCAAACGTGATAACCCTCTTTGACATCTATCGCGCCCCTCTCAGCTTTTTTACAGCCGACGCCGCTTCTTTTGCGAGCATTGATATTTCTACAAAGTTGCCGCTATTTATGTGTTCCTTGGGCGTCATCCAACTTCCGCCGCAGGCTATTACCTTGTCAAAGGCGAGGTAGGTGCATAAATTATTAAGGTCAATCCCGCCCGTGGGCATAAACTTCACGTTGGGATATGGGGCACTGAGCGCTTTGAGCATCTTGATTCCGCCTGCGGCCTCGGCTGGAAAAAATTTTACGAAGTCCAGCCCAAGCTCAATGGCTTCTTCAATTTCACTTGGCGTAACGCAACCTGGGATGATTGGGATTTTTTTCGACAGGCAATGCTCGACGACTTTTGGATTGAGGCCTGGAGCCACTACAAATTTCGCGCCCGCATCAATGGCCTGGTCTGCTTGGCGCGTTGTCAGCACCGTGCCTGCCCCCAACAGCATCTGTGGAAATTCTTGCGAAACCAACCTTATTGATTCTTCGGCGGCTTGCGTCCTAAACACTATTTCCGCGCACGGCAGGCCGCCCTCGATAAATGCGCGGGCCGTCTGAACGGCTTTTTGGGGGTCGTCCAGCGCTACCACCGGGACAACGCCAAAACCACACAGCTTATTTAGCAGGTCTTCCATTTTTCCTTTCCCGCCTATAAGACCAGTCTAACAAAATTTCTATGCTTTGGCAGTTAGGCCATTTGCAAAAGCATGTGATTCGCTTACACGAGTTCGCCCTTCAGCCAGTGTGGGCCTGCATCAACAATTCTCACTTCAACGAGCCGCCCAAACGGCAGCGAGGCACCGCCAGCGTTTTCTATGTGGACATTGCGCCATTGGGCAGTACGGGCCAGCCAGTACCCCTGCCCAGACTCTGCGCGGCCCTCTATCCTTACAAGCACTACTTTACCAACCTCGCGGCGGTGGCTCTCAAATGTCAGTTCTGTCTGCCGGGCCTGGAGCCTAGCAAGCCTCTCATGCTTTACTGCATCGGGCAGGTCGTCCGCCAGCCGAATGGCGGGGGG
>Ga0268262_10004095_pt1 | contig 15258 bp, 12 predicted proteins | sample TergutNc150P3_FD_190354 | JGI IMG/M metagenome (GOLD analysis project Ga0268262, IMG submission 190354) | Nasutitermes corniger P3 segment gut microbial community from laboratory colony in Florida, USA - Nc150 P3 (SPAdes) (version 2) | ecosystem: Host-associated > Arthropoda: Insects >... | reverse complement strand
TGGGAACAAGAGTAAAACCCGTCCAACCGACGGAAATAAAAGACAAAAAAATCGCTCGTGAAGTCATTGAGCAAATCCGCAAACCCATACCGGCTTCAGTATACAAACGGCATGAAGAGCGAGCTGCCCATATTGACAAATTCTTCAGGTAGTGGTCATGCGTCAAGAATTTGACAAAAGCGGTCGTTCTGATGAATTCAAGATTGAACGCCTTATCCCAACAAAATCATGTAGCGGATTTAACTGTTCTATTGCCGAATATAACGATTATCTTGTAAATGATGCTCTGCGTTCAATGGATGACCATATCGCTCTTACATGGCTTCTTACTGAACGAACTACAGGAAAAATAGCGGCGTATATGTCCCTCATTATGGATGCAATAAAACTGTCGTTTACCGAGAAGGAACTTCATAATCTCAATTATCCTTTCCGTACCATACCAGCTATGAAAATCGCCAAGCTAGCAGTTGATATGTCTTTTTCAGAAAAATACAAAGGTATAGGGTCTTTTATGATTGAAAGTGCGGAACGTCTTGCATTGGGCTGTAATATAGACTATTGTGCCTGCCGTTTTCTTACAGTAGATGCCGATTTGGAACATGACGAAGGCATCATTGTTTTTTATGAAAAAAATGATTTCATTAAAAACGGCGAACTCTACAATAAAAACCGCAAAACAATCAGCATGAGGAAAGACTTGTACAAATGAGAAAAATAAATCGCTTGCTTAATAAAGGTCTATATATACTATTTCTTGTTATTTTATATTTTCTAATTGGTTGTGATATTGATGATAAAAACTATACGAATAACACAAATAAAACAACTAAAATATATTCAGGTAGTTATGGATATAATGTTGCGTATCGTGTTGAAGGCAACAAAGTTTATTCTGGTTCTTATGGTTATGATGTCGCTTATAGAATTGAAGGCAACAAAGTTTATTCGAGTTCTTATGGCTATGATGTCGTTTATCGCATTGAGGGGAATAAAATCTACTCAGGCTCATACGGATATGATGTTGTTTTTAGGATTGATGGGTATAAAATTTATTCGGGGAGTTTTGGGCTTGATGTTGCATATAGGGTAGAAAAATAAAGACAAACAAACACTTCTCATTATACCTTAAATAATATAAGATATTATTTTATAGATCATAAAAACTAAAAGTCTCTCAATTTTCCCAAAATACCTACTTAAAATCACTCAATTTTTATGTTATAATAGCTATATGAGGGTGTACTTTCAATGGCGAATTTAGGCATTCCCAGCTCTAGCGTGGATAAATTCAATGAAGCAACTCGTGTACAGATGCCTGCGCTTGTCCATCTTACACGGCTGGGATACCAGTATTTTGGCAAAATACACGAAGAAACAGCAGGGACAGTCTATGACCCCGATACAAACATACTATTACAAGTATTCAAAGACCAATTTTCAAAATTGAACCCCCAACAAGAAGGTAATTTTGAAGAAACCTTACGGGTAATCAAACAAGAACTGGATAACGACGATCTTGGGCGTTCTTTTTACAAAAGACTTACAAGCATTTCTCCCCATCGCCTTATAGATTTTAATAATCCGCAAAACAACCAGTATCATTTTACAGCCGAATTTACCTGTAAACGGGACCAAGATGAATTTCGACCTGACATTACCCTTTTTGTAAATGGTTTGCCCCTTGTTTTTATCGAAGTTAAAAAACCATACAATCTTGGCGGTATGGTTGCCGAAAGCGAGCGAATGAATAAACAGCGGTTTCCCAATAAGAAATTCCGCCGTTTTCTAAACATCACCCAATTTATGATTTTTTCAAACAATCTTGAATATGACAGCATGGGCGGCATAGTTCCGATTCAAGGCGCTTTTTACTGTACAACAGCCCGAAATAATGCCCCTTTTAATTGTTTCCGTGAAGATAACACAACTAATGAAGTAATTGCTCCTTTTATAAAGAATTATCCTTATAAAGATTTTAATAACGAAGATGAAAGACGCATATTGTTTGATTTTAATTGCCAGGTAATACATCATGCTCCCGAGTATCAAACAAATCTTAATACCAACACGCCGACAAATCGAATTATAACTTCAATGTGTTCGCCTGAACGTCTATTGTTTATTATTAAATACGGAATAGCCTTTGTTAAAATTGAACGAGAAGTTGACGGTAAAATAGAATCAGTCGATGAAAAACATATTATGCGTTACCAGCAATTATTCGCTTCATTAGCGGTTCGTCAAAAAATGTCAGAAGGCATCACATCAGGCGTAATATGGCATACACAAGGAAGCGGAAAAACCGCCCTTTCATATCATCTTACATTTATCTTAACCGATTTTTTTGCAAGCCGTAATCAAGTAGCAAAATTTTATTTTATTGTAGATAGAATAGACCTTCTTATACAAGCATCACAAGAATTTGAAGCAAGAGGATTGGAAGTAAAAACCGCCTATAGCCGCAATGAATTAATGGAACAGTTTCGTACCAATCAGGCGCTAGAAGGCACAAGCGGCAAGCCAGAAATAACAGTAGTAAACATTCAACGCTTCAAAGAAGATAAAACAAAAGTTGAGCTTCCGCCTTACGCCACAAACTTACAGCGTATCTTTATAGTCGATGAAGCCCACAGAGGATATAATCCTAAAGGGTGTTTTCTTGCGAACCTTTTTGACGCTGATAAAAAATCCATAAAAATAGCTCTAACAGGAACTCCGTTACTTAAAGAGGAACGTGCGTCATGGGCGGTTTTCGGTAATTATTTACATATCTATTATTATGATAAATCAATACAAGATGGTTATACATTAAAAATTATCCGTGAAGATATAGAAACTTCTTATCGTGAAAAATTATCGGAAATATATGAGAAACTTGATAAACTTGTTGAAAAGAAAGATGTTGATAAAAACCAAATTATAGAGCATGAAACTTATGTGAAAGAACTGTTACGATATATTATTACCGATTTAAGAAATTTCCGCATTATACAAGGCGATGATACGTTAGGCGGCATGGTTATTTGTCAAACAAACCCACAGGCAAGAAAACTTTTTGATTTGTTTTATGAGATACAAAACGAACTAAATGCCACTTCTTCTGCTAAAAGCGCTTTTAAGGCAGGACTTGTTTTACATGACAGCGATGACAAAGAAACAAGAGAAGATATTATCAATGGTTTTAAGAAAAAATTTGATATTGATATTCTCATTGTAAATAATATGCTTCTTACAGGTTTTGACTCACCTCGATTAAAACGTCTTTATTTCGGACGTAAACTAAAAGACCATAATTTATTACAGGCATTAACCCGTGTAAACCGTCCTTATAAAAATAACCGTTATGGTTATGTTATTGACTTTGCGGACATTAAACAAAATTTTGATGAAACCAACAAAGCCTATCTAAAAGAACTCAGCCGCTTTAATGATAAAGAGGAAACAGGCGAAGGCAAAGAAGCTGATACATTCCGTCAATTTCTTGAAGACAAGGACGCTCTTATTACTCAAATAAAAAATTGTCGTCAGGAATTATTTCGTTTTACAACTGATAACATAGAAGAATTTAGTTCCGAACTTGCCACAATCGAAGACAAACAGAAATTAATAGAACTAAAAAACATACTAATATCTGCCCGTGAATGTTTTAATATTGTACGTACTTTTGGCGATGAAGAATTAAAAAAAGAATTCGAAAAGTTAAAAATTGATAAATTACCTAAAATGATTACCATAATTCAAAATCATATAGATAATATTAATCAAAAAGAAGCATTTGAAGGAGATGACGCAAACCGCCGCCTAATCAACGAGGCAATGCTGGATATTGTTTTTAACTTCAAAAAACTCAGCGAAGAAGAATTGAAAATATTATCAGGCGGCGCTGAATTACAAGAAAAATGGCGGCGTACCATAGAGGCGTTTACGCAAAACATTGACCAGGAAGACCCCGATTATATCACACTTCGTGAAGCCTTTATGCTGAGGTTTAAGGAATATGGCTTTGTAGTGGATACAATTAATAAATTTAATGTGCGCTCTAAATACCTTGATGAAATAATAAAGAAAATAACGGAAATACATGTGCGAAATAACGCTCTTTTGAAAAAATATAACGGCGATACCAAATTTACTGTTGTTCATAAACGTATACGAGAAGAAAATGAAAATAGAAAATTGAGCGATAAGCCTCTAATTGTTTCACAATACGATGACGACATATTAAATGCCCTTCTTTCAATTAAATCAGAAATTGACCAAAAGGTTTACGACCGTAACGACATTCTTAAAAAAGACGCTTATTTTGAACAGACAGTAATGGTACAGATAAAAGAAGGATTTAAAAAACTAAATATTGAGAACGAGCGGGAAGATTGCCTGTTTATACAATCAAGAATCACAAAACAGTATCTTGATCAATATAAAGTTATATATCCGGCGGCATAAATTAAGGAGACATAATGGACATAAAAGAAAAAACAATCGCCTTAATTGACGCATTAAAATCAACTTGCCAGATTTACGGATTGGGCAACGATGGTAATGAATATAAAATTATAACACAGGTTTTCCTTTACAAATTCATCAATGATAAATTCGGTGTTGCCGTAAAACAATTAAGAAAAGAACTTTCTAAAGTGGAAAAATGGGAAATTACCTATGCAGAAATGACAGAAAAAGACAGGCAGGATTTATTTGATGAGCTAGACCCTGATATTCCTCGTCTTAAACCAGAACACTTAGTTTACAATCTTTGGAACCAGCAAAGTAAAGGGGATTTTGATTTAATTTTAGACAGCACAATGACGGATATTGCCGATAAAAATATGGGCATTTTCTCTACACAGACTACACAAAATACAAAGATACCGCTTTTTGAAAAAATAACAGAATTTATAACAGACCATTCACAGAGAGCGCCATTCTCAAGGGCATTGGTAGATAAACTCGTTGCGTTTTCTTTTGAAGAAGCGTTTTCACAGCATTATGATTTTTTTGCAGCCATATTTGAATATCTTATAAAAGATTATAATACGGCAGGAGGCGGTAAATATGCCGAATATTATACTCCTCATGCAATAGCTACAATCATGGCTCGTTTATTGGTAGGAGATAATACCGATTTACATAACATTGAATGTTACGACCCGTCAGCCGGAACAGGTACGCTGCTTATGGCAATCGCCCATCAGATAGGCGAAGACCGCTGTACAATTTTTTCACAGGATATATCGCAACGCAGTAATAAAATGAACAAGCTTAATTTAATTTTGAATGGGCTTGTTTCTTCTCTTGACCACGCAATACAGGGTGATACATTAGTTTCTCCGTATCATAAAAGCGATAATGGGCAGGAACTAAGGCAGTTTGATTTTGTAGTTTCCAATCCGCCGTTCAAAATGGATTTCTCGGACACAAGAGCAAAAATTGCCGCTATGCCTGTCCGTTTTTGGGCTGGTGTTCCTAATGTTCCACCAAATAAAAAAGAAAGTATGGCAATTTATACTTGTTTCATACAGCACGTAATTAATTCCCTAAAATCTACAGGTAAAGGCGCTATTGTTATCCCTACAGGCTTTCTAACCGCAAAAAGCGGCATAGAGGCAAAAATATTAAAACATATTGTTGATGAAAAAATTGTCTCAGGCGTTGTCAGTATGCCTTCTAATGTTTTTGCAACAACAGGCACTAATGTTTCGGTGCTTTTTTTTGATAATTCCAAAACGACTAAAAAAGTTGTCTTAATTGACGCTTCAAAACTTGGCGAGGAATATAAAGAAGGAAAAAACAAGAAACAACGTCTTCGGGATTTTGAAATTGTAAAGATAGTTTCTACTTTCCAAAAGAAAAAAGCAATAGATGATTTTTCTGTTGCTGTAACATACAATGAAATTATAGATAAAGGATATTCGCTTGCCGCTGGACAATATTTCGATATAAAAATAGAATATTCCGAAATTACACCCAAAGAATTCAAACAAAAAATTGCTGTTTATAGCGACAATTTGAATAGCTATTTTAAGCAAGGAAAGAGACTGGAAGCCGAGATAATAAAAAACTTGGAAAATTTGAAAATGACGGGTAAATAAATGAAAAAGCCAAAAGATATACAAAAAGATAACAGCTTTATTACGCAAATAAAAGATATTATATTCACCGCAAGGCAAAAGGCTTACACGGCGGTAAATTCCGCTATGGTAGAAGCATATTGGCTGATAGGCAAGCGAATAATTGAAGAAGAACAGCAGGGCAATGAACGGGCGGCTTATGGCGAGGAAATTATCAAAATATTGTCCGTTGAGCTTACAAAAGAGTTTGGAAGCGGATTTGGCACACGTAATTTGTGGGATTTTAAGAAATTTTACTTAACCTTTCAGGAAGCTGAAATTATGCACACACTGTGTGCACAATTGAGCTGGTCGCATATCAGATTGGTAATGAGAGTTGAAAATAAAGACGCTCAAAAATACTATCTTAAAGAAGCCGCGGAAAACCATTGGTCGGTAAGAACTTTAGACAGAAATATTTCCACGCTGTATTATAACCGGCTTTTATCTTCACAAATTAAAGAACCTGTTGTACAGGAAATGAAAGAAAAGACAAAAGATTTTCAGCAGGATAAATTTGAGTTTATAAAAAATCCTGCCGTATTGGAATTTCTGGGATTACCGGACAACAGCGGATATACGGAAAACGCATTGGAACAGGCGATTATTAACCAAATGCAAAAATTTTTACTTGAAATGGGCAAAGGTTTTGCGTTTGTGGACAGACAAAAATTGATAAGGACTGAAACGGGAGAGTTTTATATAGACTTGGTTTTTTACAATTTTATTCTGAAATGCTTTGTTCTTATTGAGTTAAAGACTCATAAAATAACACATCAGGACATAGGGCAACTGGATATGTATGTGCGTATGTATGACGATTTAATGAAAACTGACACAGATAATCCAACAATTGGAATTTTGCTTTGCACCGAAACAGACAATACTATTGCAAGGTACTCAGTTTTGAAAGAAAACAGTCAGCTTTTTGCGAGTAAATATATGCCTTATTTGCCGACCGAAGAAGAATTAAAAGCCGAAATAGAACGGCAAAAAGAAATTTTTATGATGACGAAGCTAACAGGAAATTAAAATGAATAGAGTGAAATTGGGAGATACAAAAATTGAAATTATTGATGGGGATAGAAGTAAAAACTACCCTTCAAAATCTGATTTCTTAAAAAATGGATTTTGTATATTTCTTGATGCTTCAAATGTAACAAAAAGTGGTTTTAACCTTGAAAACCCATTGTTTATATCAAAAGAAAAATCTGATTTGATGAGAAATGGAAAGTTGAAAAAAGATGATATAGTTATTACGACAAGAGGTACAGTTGGTAACTTAGCGCATTATGATGAGGATGTAAATTTAAATTATAAGAATATAAGAATTAATTCTGGTATGTTAATTATAAGAAATCCAAAAGATTTTAATACCAAGTATCTATATTATCTTTTTAAATCTGATATTATAGCAGAACAAATAAGACAAAAAACTACAGGTTCAAGTCAGCCGCAAATTACTGTCGGTATTTTAAATGAACTAATTTTACTAATTCCTCCACTACCTACTCAAACTGCCATTGCTCGTGTCTTGTCTTCTTTTGATGACAAAATAGAGCTTAACAACAAAATAAACAATGAATTGGAAAATTTGGCAAAAACGATTTATGAGTATTGGTTTGTACAAAATGCGAATAATAAATGGGAGAAGAAAAGATTAGGAGAAATAGGCGTAAATGTTATTCGTGGAGTTACATATAACAAAAATGATATTAAAACAGCTAATGATAAAAATGTAGTTGGAATTTTAAGGGCGACAAATATAAATGGAAATATTATAGATTTAGATAATTTAGTTTATGTAGATAAATTCTTGATTTCAGAAAATCAAAAATTACAACTTTTTGATATTTTAATAACAATGTCTAGTGGTAGTAAAGAACATGTAGGTAAGAATGGTTTGTTTTGTTTTGACAATGTAAATGTTGCTTTTGGTGCTTTTTGTTCAAAAATAGATGTGGAAGAAGAATATAAATTTTACATTTATGAGCATTTTCAATCTGAAAAGTTTAAAAATCATGTAAAAAGTTGTTGTTTAGGAACAAATATAAACAACTTAAATAATGAAATAATAAAAGATATTTCTATTACTATACCTCCAACTCCAATTCTTCAAAAATTCAATAAAAACATTTTGCCAATTTTTTCAATAATTATCAAAAATAGGCAGGAAAATCTTTGCCTTACCCAACTCCGAGACTTTTTACTCCCGCTTCTGATGAATGGGCAAGTCACTGTTAAAGCCATAGAGAGCAAAACAGATATAATTCCATTTAAAAATCAAGACAATAATGAGCAAAAATTTAATCATTGGAAACAAGATAAAAAATATGCGGCTCGTGGTGAAACTGATTTGAAAACACTGCGTGAGATATTTGACTCAATGGATGATGATGACAAATAATGAAATAGAACAAATATCTAATACTCTTTTCAAAAAATATGTTAGTCGAGGAGGTAGCTATAAACAGTTTTCGAAAATAATGGAAAAAGAAGGTATAAAGTTCAAAGAAAAGGAATTTTCAAATAAATATTTTTTAGGTACATTTACTTTTGGTATTAATAGTCAACCTTATATTATGATAAATCAAAATATTCCTAATATAGGCAGAAGAAATTTTACTATTGCCCATGAACTTGGACATTTTTTTCTTAATCATAAATCACAGTCTGGCTCTTTTGAATGTTTTGAAAACGATATTACTGAAGATAAACAAGCAACAAAAAATATAGAACATGAGGCTAACCATTTCGCAAGTTGTTTCCTTATGCCTGAACAAAAAACTACAAGTGCTTTTTTGGGTATGTTAAAAAACTCAAAAAAAGCAACAAATAAAAAATTTCTACATGTGAAGAAAGAAAATTATGGTATTTGGCGAAAAATCTGTGATGATTTAACTAAACGTTATGGCGTTTCAGAAGCGGCGTTAAGATATAGATTGATCTATCTAAAATTAGCACAATTTGATTTAGATTGATAAGAATTATTAAAAAGGAGAAGGTTATTAAAATATATGAACAAAATCACGGAAATAACAAAACGAGATATTTTCAAATTATTCAAGAATGGTTTTACAGAAGATAGTTTTTTTTCAGACCGAAAGATAAAATATAATTATTATGGTCAATTTGAAGAGATAGAATTTCTAAGTAAAATCTATCCTTTAGATGAAATGCCCACTAATGATGATCGTTATAAAAATGCAAGAGGTGATATTATTCAACATACAATAAATAATGATGACTGGGAATTTGGCTGGGTATTTTACGATGATAGATTTGAATTATTTCATGGCAGTGATGCAAAACTATTGGATTTTCTATGTGCAGTCTTTCATCCGGAAAATAGAGACGAAAATGGAGATTGGAAACCTATTCTTGAACGAATTAATTATCATTTAAAACAAGATGGTTATGAACTATACGAAGAAAGTAAAATATCAGGAAGATCGGTCTATTCCTATAGACAATTATCACCGGAAGAAATTATAAGAAATGATTTTGTTCCTTACTCTGTTAGAAATAAAAAATCAACAGACAAGCCTCCAACAATATCAATGACGATAAGAAAAGAAATCTATAATCTTTTTGTACGACATAATGAAATTCAGTGTAGAAAAACAGAAACAAATTCCGAATATACTATTAATTCTATAGAAGCCCTTATTGTTGATATAAGAGAACACTATACTCCAAAAGCATTTGTTGATCATAATACATATAGTGAAACTAATGATTTGGAAATCTTTATAATGCATAATTTACCTTATTGTGTATTTGATGCAATAGAATTATTTGCTCAATATAATTATGAAACATTTCCCGATGAAGTTAATCTAATTTTTAAAAATAATAATTTCCCTTTCAAATTATCTGATGGGAAAATAGAAAAAACAAAGCCAGTTATTGGCACTAAAGAAATTATCAGAGAAGTAGGATTAAAAGAATTAATTGAACAAGCAACTTCATTATATCATAGTGATAATATTTCCGATAAACAAATTGCTGTTGAAAAACTATGGGATGCTTTTGAACGCTTAAAAACTTACTATGGGGTTGATAAACAAAAGAAAGCATCCGCAACAAAAATTGTCGAAGAAATTTCAAATAATGACAATAATTACATAGCTTTGTTTAGAGAAGAATTCGATAAACTTACCAAAATAGGAAACGGTTATCGTATAAGGCATCATGAAATGGATAAAATTGAAATAATAGACGGTAATTATTACGATTATTTATTCCAAAGATGTTTTGCATTAATAGATTTAGCATTAAAATATTTAAAAAATTAGGTTAAGACATTTATTGAAATTGAGTCTATCACCTAGATTCCCTAGTGTAACCACTTTGTATTATTACGTTATTAATAGTTGACGAAATAACAAAATATAATATAATACATAAACAAAAAGATAAATTAGTTGAGGTTTTAACTTATGGCAGATGATTATGAGGCAAATGACGATTATGATGGTTGGATAGAGAAAGAAGATGTTTTATGTGATAAATGCGGAAGGCCTATTGATCTTCCATTAAGTGATGGTCCTTATGAATATTATGAATCTGACAATAGTCTTCATGGTCAAGTATGCTTTATATGTAGACGACCGCTCTGTGATGATTGTGCAAATTGGCAGAAAAGTATTGAAACATTAAATACTATTTGTTTTGAATGTTATGATAAGCAAATCCATAACAGGTTTGATATGACCTTCCACAATGCTATTATTTTTGCCGCAAGAAAACACAATGGTCAATTAAGGAAAGGTACAGATATTCCGTATATCGCCCACATAATGGAAGTAATGCAAATCTTAATTGAGAATAATTGCAGTGAAGAAATTGTTATTGCTGGTATCTTGCATGATACTCTTGAAGATACAGATACCACACCTGATGAAATAAGACACCTTTTTGGGAGTCTAATATTAAATATTGTTCAAACTGAAACAGAAGATAAATCGCTAAGTTGGATAGAAAGAAAATCTAAAACTATTGATCATCTTTATTCTGCAAGTATAGAAACTAAATTAGTATGTTGTGCCGATAAATTATCTAACATACGGAGCATTTATTCCGACTTAAAAACAATCGGCAATAAAGTATGGGAACGCTTTAATGCAGACAAAGAAAAAATACAATGGTATTACGAAAGCATTGTTAAAGCGTTATCTGATATTTCAGAAGCAGATATGTATTATGACTTAAAAGAAATGGTAAGCGATGTTTTTACACTTGACTGGAGCAATTTTAAGTGACGGACTCGAACCATCAATCTTAACCTTATGAGAGTTATGCTCTAGCCAGTTGAGCTACCTTTACATACGGTGTCGTAAGGGATTCGAACCCTCGTAAACCTGCCCCACAAACAGGCGCATAACCACTCTGCCAACGACACAGAGACATCGACAGGATTTGAACCTGCGGTGGAAGAGTTGCAAATTCAGCGTTAGCTGAAACCTCCTGCCTTACCAACTTGGCTACGATGCCTAAATAATAAATTTTTGATAGCTAAGCACACCTCTCTTATGGCCCTTTGTTAAAGTTCCATGTTATCTGAGAATAAAAAAGGCGGCTAACCCAAAAGGGCTGCCGCCTGTTAAATACAAAAACCTTATTATGGTTTTATTTAGACGACACCCCCTGAGTCATGATTACAATTATGACCACACATATTAGAGAAAATTGTTTTAGGCGATAACATCGTCTTCATAATAAATTAATTATCGGGTATTTATAATATTTTGTCAAGCGGTTTTTCTATATAAATAAAACTTTGGTTTTTCTTCATCTTCTACCGGCAACGGTTCCGGCTCACCATCAAAATCAGGGTTTTCATCAAAAATCAATATAAATGAACCATCGGCTATTTCATAACTTAAACAAAAATCAAGTTCGTATTCTTCGGCTGTAAAGATGCTTAATCCCTGATATGGTATACTGCTTGTTTCAATATCATTTTCTCCTGTTAGGTCAATTATCCGTTCAGGATGCTTTTGTGCATATAAATCGATTTTTTTATATGTATATTCATTAGCAAGCAATATGTTAGGAAATATATTAAATTTGTCGTAGAATTTTGAAGCATATAAATTTATGGTATCATCCCATATTGCGAAGTCTGTTATAATTCCTGTCATTTTTAATCTGTTATCAGTTTCCATAATTTAAAATCATAAAATATTAATAAATGCTTTTCAAGCAAAATTGCCTATGTATAACACCAAAATTCTGTAGTGTACTAAGATTCTTATATGCAATATATACTTCTTGACAGACATGGTTCACAATATTGAAAACGGTGAGTTTTTTATTCACAACTGGCTGCGTAATCGTAATACGGTTGAATTTTTAGGCATTTGGGAGCGGGTCTACAACCCTAATTTTAATCCTGTCGAATTCGACAGAATTAAAAGCCAATCGGGTCTTAATAGTTATCGTATCAGCGTAAAAGAGTGGTGTGAAAAAACCAATGCTATTGGCATTCAATCTCGCGCCGGACGCTATGGCGGAACCTTCGCTCATAAGGACATCGCCTTTGAATTTGGTATGTGGATTTCCCCCGAATTTAAGATTTATCTCATAAAGGAATTTCAAAGACTTAAAGAACAGGAATATAAACAACTTGGTTGGGACATCCGCCGTAATTTGACAAAACTCAACTATCGAATTCACACAGACGCGATAAAATTAAATCTAATCCCAAAAACAATTACCAAAGAACAAGCAAGCTTCAAATATGCGGAAGAAGCGGACATATTGAATGTCGCCTTATTTGGAATGACAGCTCTCAATTGGCGAAAACAAAACCCAAAACTGGACGGAAACATACGCGATTATGCGGATATTGCCCAACTGGTCTGCCTTGCAAACCTTGAATCCCTGAACGCTCATCTCATCAATGACGGAGTTCCGCAAGAAAAGCGAATAGTAGCATTAAACAAAACAGCCATTTCCCAAATGAAAATTCTTACCGCCGAATATGGCGTAAAGAAACTGGAAAATAAACCTATAAAAAAGTAATAAATTTACTATCACGAATATTTTTCTATTATCCGTTGTAATCTTAATAATAGATCATCATAAGTAATTATATCTATAATATTTTTATATTTTCTTTTAATTATTTCAAAATCAGCAATTTGGTTTTTTTTTAAACTTTTATCTCTTCCCAATATAACAATTCCGGTTGGATTAATTATTTTTATATTAAGAGACGAAGTAAATTTACTATGAAAATGCTCATTAACAAGAGTTTCACTTTTCTTTCCCCCTTTTGTAAGATGAAATAGATATTTTTCTATTTGCATTATTGTACCTGATAATTCACGCAGGGGGACAAAATTGCCTCTATATAGATTATCTGTTAGTATAGACTTATCACTAGGTCTTTTTATCTCTATTATATCTATATTTCCATTATAATCAATAAGTGTAAAATCAATTCTCCTTTTCTTACTATTATAATAATCATTAACTGGTACTTCTGTTAAAACATATAAATATTTAGGAAATATAATTGTTAGAATTTCCAGAATTTGTTTTTGCCATACTGGTTCAGTATAAATTTCTTGATTTTTTAACATTTCGATTAATGTCTGGTAAATTTCATTATACTTTTCTTTTTCAAATTCTTTTGTAATATCACTTGCTATAACATCGCTTTTACTATATTTTTTACTCATATATTTTTCATATTTTTTTTCAGCATCTATTGTTTTATCAAATTCATCTCTAATAATGGCGGCTATTCTTTTCTCAGCATATAATTTCAATTCATAAGAAGTTGGGAATTTTTCAATCAATCGCTCAAATGTTTTTATATTAATACAGTCTTCATCATCAATTCCAATTTTTATATCACCAGTGACTACTTTTGCAATATGTCGAAAAATAGAAATTCCTTCACAAGTAAAATAATTTGAGTAAATATTAATATCTTTATAGAAAAAAACATTATATGATATATTTAATTTTCTTCCTTCTATTTCATAATATTTTCTTTCTGTATCAAGTTTACCAAAAATAAGTGTAACAGGCGCTTCTTCATAACTGAAATCATTACTTTTGTCTTCTTCATCATATAAATCTTCTTTTTTGAATATGAAAGTTTTTGCTATGGTAACATCTTTATCAGCTTCAAATTCAGGCCGCACCCAATCTCTGCCGTCATAGGGAGAATATTCCAAGAGAAGTAAATTTTCTTCCTTAAAGAATTTAATTGCCATATTAATCTTTAGTTAATAAATTAGAATATTAACGATATTTTGTCAATTAATAAAAACATTATTTTGTATAACAGAAAAGAAATAATTATATAAAAGGTGATACCTTATCTCTCACTCTTAGGCCATAGGCTTTTTCGTTACCTATCTCTACGGAAATACCTTGCAACGCCTAAGAAAAAATATAGAAAATATAAATAAAATAATTTAAAAAAGGAAAACCTGTATAACAGGACAGTATCCTAACCTTGTATTGAGTATATATAACAATAACATAAAAAAATTTAACCTTAATCATTTTTCTAGATTTTCAATAAAACACGTAAAACCTACATATTTATAAAGTAATGAATAAATATGTTCGGTACAATTTTTTCATCAGAGAGCAAGGCAAAAAACAGCAAAGAAAAAGGCTTTGAGGGTGTCTCAAACTTTAGTTGGACATAAAAACCTATGTGCCTTGCTATTTAACTTACTAAGCATAAATACCAAAAAATTAAAACCATATTTTCAATTATTCATATACCTCAGGGAAATTATAAAATTTAATCTTGACAAACCCTATTTAATAGGGTATATTCTAAATATAGAAATATGACCCGTGAATTTGTAATGATGCCGGAGTTTGACCGCCAATGGCAGAAAATGGGCTTAGGCGACAATGAACTCCGCCAACTTCAAGAAACCCTGTTGGAAAACCCGAAAGCAGGGGATGTAATCCGGGGAACAAAAGGACTGCGTAAAATACGCATTGCCTTTGAGGGGCAGGGAAAAAGCGGAAGCGGCAGAATCGCTTATGTGGACTTCGCCTTTTATGAGACAATTTACCTCATAACCGCCTATCCCAAGAAAGAGAAGGACAATCTATCAAAAGCCGAGCGAAACGCAATCGCCAAAATCATTGTCCGATTGGAGCA
>Ga0268262_10004094_pt1 | contig 15259 bp, 12 predicted proteins | sample TergutNc150P3_FD_190354 | JGI IMG/M metagenome (GOLD analysis project Ga0268262, IMG submission 190354) | Nasutitermes corniger P3 segment gut microbial community from laboratory colony in Florida, USA - Nc150 P3 (SPAdes) (version 2) | ecosystem: Host-associated > Arthropoda: Insects >... | reverse complement strand
ACGTCCGCTTATGGCGGAAGCGGTCGCAAAAAACTGCGATTTTGCGGTTTTAACAAGCGACAATCCGCGAAACGAATCCCCGCAAGCCATTATCGACGAAGTAAAAAGCGGATTTCCTATGGATTTTACGTATAAAATCGTTATCGACCGCAGAGAAGCGATAAAATTCGCCTTTGAAAACGCCAACGCCGGCGACGCGGTAATTATCGCAGGAAAAGGACACGAAAAATATCAGGAAATCGCCGAAATAAAACACCACTTTGACGACAAAGAAACGGCGAAAGAGGTTTGGGAAGAGATGAAAAGTCAAATTTTGAAAAAGGCGAACCTTTATTGATTCGCCTTTTTGTTTTTGGACAAATATCTTAAACCTATTACAACGATTTCATAGCCGTCATATAACCGCGAAGTTGTGTTCCAACATATTCAATCGGATGGTTACGAATTAAATCGTTTATCTCGATTAAATATTTGTTATCTACGCCGTTGTCTTTGACCGCGAGCGGATTTCCTATGACATCGGCGGGAAGTTTTTCTACGAAATCTCTAAGCAGAGGAATCGCCGAATTGCTAAACAAATAGTTTCCGTATTCCGCAGTGTCGGAAATTACGACGTTCATTTCGTAAAGTTTTTTACGCGAAATCGTGTTTGCGATAAGCGGAACTTCGTGCAGGGATTCGTAATAAGCCGATTCGTCCAAAATTCCCGCAACCGTCATAGTATCGAACGCTAATTCGACTCCCGCCTTTACGAACGCGACCATTAAAATAGCGTTATCGAAATATTCCTGCTCCCTTATAGAATCCTTTGCGTTGCTTTTTGCCTTTTCAAACGCGGTTTCGCCGGTTTCTTTGCGCCATCTGAGCAAATCTTTGTCGCCCGCAGCCCAATCTTCCATCATTATTTTAGAAAAATCGCCGTCTAAAATGTCGTCCATGTGTTTTTGATAAAGCGGCGTTAAAATTTCTTTTATATTTTCGGCTAACTCAAACGCCTTGATTTTCGCGGGATTGCTCAATCTGTCCATCATATTCGTAATTCCGCCGTGTTTAAGCGCCTCGGTAATCGTTTCCCAGCCGTATTGAATAAGCGTCGATGCGTACGACGAATCTATACCGCCTTTTATCATTTTATCAAACGCCAAAATAGAACCGGTTTGCAACATTCCGCAAAGGATTGTCTGCTCGCCCATAAGGTCTGATTTCACTTCGGCGACAAAAGAACTTTCCAAAACCCCCGCTCTGTCTCCGCCCGTTCCGCAACAATACGCTTTGGCGATTTCAAGTCCGTCGCCGTTGGGGTCGTTTTCTGGATGAACCGCGATAAGCGTCGGAACGCCGAAACCGCGTTTGTATTCCTCGCGCACCTCAGAACCCGGACTTTTGGGTGCTACCATAATTACTGTTATGTCTTTGCGAACCTGCATTCCGTCTTCCACGATGTTAAATCCGTGAGAATAAAGCAACGACGCGCCTTTTTTCATAAGCGGCATAATCGCGTTTACGACCGGAGTATGCTGTTTGTCGGGAGTAAGATTGGCTACCAAGTCGGCGGAAGGTATCAATTCTTCATAAGTGCCTGCCTTAAAGCCGTTTTCGGAAGCGTTTTTGAAACTTTGTCGTTTGCTTTCTATCGCTTCTTTGCGAAGCGCGTAAGACACGTCAAGTCCGCTGTCGCGCAAATTTAAGCCCTGATTAAGTCCCTGCGCGCCGCAACCGACGATAACTATTTTTTTGCCTTTAAGTTTTTCGACTCCGCTAAATTCATTCCAATCCATAAAACGGCATTTGCCCAATTCCCGAACTTTTTTGCTGAACGGAATGCCGGTAAAATAATTTTTACCCATAAATTCTCCTTTTTGTTGAGTTATTACCGCCGCTAAAATACTTTTTTACGCAGGCAAAAAACAAAAAACATTGTTAACCATAATTATTTTATCAATTTTTTCGCGACAAAAATCTACTGCCAGCCAAACCAAATAGTTTTCAGAAAATTTTGTTTTTCATTTACTTTTTGCTGCAATTTTTTTGAAAACAGTTTTGAAAATTTATTACTTTGCGTGGAAATTATCGAACGGAGTCGTAATTTGGAAAGACAAAGTCGTTTTTTGTAATTGCGCCGACGCGGTCGATGACAGCGAAAAGAACACGTCTGCTTTTGCTTTGTTTTTTCTGAAGAATTTCAAAGAACTTGAACTGGAAAAACTGATATGCACACATTTCGGCGGCGGAATAGGTTTGTGATATACTCCTTACATAAACGGTGAAGAAAAATATGCAAGAGTGCTGGTGCGGAAAGTGTGAATTAGTGGCGTTTGTTTTTAGTCGGGCGAAAATTTCGTCTGTTTTTTGTCGAATTACCCGGAAAATAATTTTGCCGTCCCAAATCATTTTCGACAAATTTATTGTTTGTCCATAAGAGAGGCAAATATTATTTTGCAATTTGAAATTACAACAAAAGGATTTTTATTATGAAAAACAGTATAAAAATAGGTCTTGCCGGAGCCGGAACGGTCGGCGGCGGAGTAATTAAAATTCTGGCGCAGGAAATGTCGTTTATCAGAAACAAACTGCAACTTCCGCTCGAACTGAAAAAGATTGCGACGTTAGAGCCGCAGCGTTTGCAAAACTTTCCGGTCGGTGGCGCCGAAATAGTCAAAGACGGACTTGAAATCGCCAAAGACCCCGAAATTGACATCGTCATAGAACTTATCGGCGGAACGACCGCCGCAAAAAACGTAGTGCTGACGGCTATCGAAAACGGGAAACACGTAATTACCGCGAACAAAAAACTTATCGCGGAATACGGTCCCGAAATATTTGCGGCGGCGGACAAAAAAAACGTGTCGGTTTATTTCGAGGCGGCGGTCGGCGGCGGTATGCCGACAATCAAAACCGCCAGAGAGTCGCTTATCGGCAACAATACCGTTTCGTTTTACGGAATTATCAACGGAACGTGCAATTATATCCTGACCAAAATGACGGAAGAAGGCAGCGATTTCTCCGAAACCCTTAAAACCGCCCAGAAGTTAGGATACGCCGAAGCAGACCCGACGCTGGACATCGACGGCGGCGACACGGGGCACAAAATCGCCATAATGGCTTCTCTTCTGTTCGACGGGTTTGTGGATTTTAACAAAATGCAGATAGAAGGCATACGAAATATTACCGTCGACGATATAAATTTCGCAAAGGACTTGGGCTATACCATTAAACTTCTCGGCGTCGCCAAGAAAAACGCAAAAGACAAATCGATTGTCGTGCGTGTAAATCCGGTTATGCTGCCGCAAAACCACATTTTGGCGAATGTCCGCGACGTATTTAACGCGGCGCTTTTTACCGGCGACGCCGTGGGCGACATTATGCTTTACGGAAAGGGCGCGGGCGAACTTCCGACGGCAAGCGCGGTGATAAGCGACGTAGTCGATGTCGCAAGAAACATCGTATCGGGCGATACGAAAAGAATTCCTATGCGGCTCTATTCCCGCGAAAACGAAATCGTGTTGAAAACCGCCGAGGAAATAACCAGCAGATTTTATCTGCGCTTCACGGTAAAAGACCAGGCGGGAGTTATCGGAGTTATCGCTACGACGTTTGGAAAAAACAATATTTCCATCGCTTCCGTCGACCAGAGCGAAAGACACGACGACAATTTTGTTCCTATAATATTCACCACCGACGAGGCGAACGAGGCGGACGTGTTAAATTCTGTTAGAGAAATTGAAAAAAATTCGTTTATTAAGGCGGCGACACAGTATATTAGAATAGAAGTTTGATGTTTTGCTGGTCGGATTAGATTGCAAAGAATGATTTGATTTGTGTTTTACTGAGATTTTGTAGTTCAATAAATAAACTTAAAAAAGCGAGGTTAAGATGAGTGATGACGATTTTGAGTTTGACGTAAGCGGCGCGGCGCCGGCGGCGGAAAAGCCCAAAAGCAGGGCGACGAAAAAGCAGAGTAGCGCTGCCGCAGGCGAAGACGCGGCGCCGGAAAAGGTCGTTAAACGGCAGGAAAGCGACGCGCAAGCCGATGCGCCGCAGCCGAAAGCAGAGGTTTCCAAGCCGAAAGAAAGCGAAGCGGCGCCGCAGACAGCCGACGCGCAAGCCGAAGAGTTTTTTATTCCCAATACTTTCGATAAGTTGGAAGCGTGGATAAAGGACGGCAAAAGATTAAAGTTTTGGCTGCGCGTGAAAGCGGTTAGTTCACTGCCGTTTTTGCTGGTATTGATAATATTTATAATAATTTATTCCGTTTCTTTGGGCGGCGCCGACAAAAAAATAGACAGATTGATGGCGGAAAAAGAACAAACCGCGGCGCAATTAGCGCAAGACAGCGTAAAAATCGACGAGTTGAATACCGCCATCGAGAAATTGAACGCCGATGTCGAAAATTTGCAGAAAGCAAACGATAAATTAAAGAAACCTACAGCCGCGGTTCAAAAAAAGAAGTAGAAAGTTTCATAAAAAGAAGTTTTGGATTTAAGCGAAAACGAAATCGAACGAAAGATTTTGAATCGCTAATCGACAAAAACAAAAAAAGGGCGCAAATTTATTTGCGCCCTTTCTCAAAATACCGCTAACGAAATATTATTTTTCACTCCCGCTTTCGCAGAGTAAGCATAAATTCGCTTTGCGCTACATCGTGCGACGCGGTATTCGCCGTCCCGTCCCATACCTGCGCCGACGCTAATACTTACGGACACCGCAAGCGCCGCCAATACTCTAAAAAACATAAACTCTTTTGCATAAAGATGCATCCACGTAAATTAAATTTGACTTAAAAAACACACAATAAACATTATTCTCTTCTATAATCCTCGCAGCAGCACGCACAGCGATAGCCGTAGTTCGCGCAGCGACCGCAGCAAACCGATTTTGAGCAGTATTTGCGGTGACGTTTTCCACTATGTCTTCGTATGTTTTGTTCGGCATAGTTTTTCTAATTACTTATTCACGTTTCGGTATATGTCTCAAACTAAAATACCGGTCGGTAGAATAACGTTTGCGTAAATATAGTTGTCAAAGATAAAATAAAAATTTGCGAATTCTGCTTTGTTTTTCAAAAAATATTATTCAGATTTTCGCTTTTTTCGTCTTTGAAAACTCATACTTCAAAATCGGGTCGCATTTTCCGGGGTATTTCTCCGTGACGCTGTCCGTACAGCCAGAAAAATCCAACTTATCACAATTCACGCAAACACTTTCGTACCATTCGTCGCTTATGTTGTGCGGCTTATTGCTCTCGTCGTCGCCTGCGACACCAGACGACGCACTATCGACCTTATGCAAAATAGATTTTGCAAGCGCTCCCAATTGCTCAACCATTTCGGCAGGCATCTGCTGCGCCGCCATCTGAATGTAAATAGACAACGATTCCTTAATAATCTGCTTCTCATCGTTCGTAAAAATCGACATGTTTCACTCCTCGCTATTGCAGTAAAATAATATTATGTACGCAGTAAACGGGTTTTTTTAATAACACATTTAATTTATTGACGCCGCATCGTTGTTTTTTATTACCGAAATTGTGCTTCCTATCATCCCCATCCAGCAGGAGTATGAAAACCTGCCGCGACGCATAGGCGTAAATTCGATTACGTTCTCACCCGCTTCAAAAGTATGTTCTATGCCGTATTCGTTAATAAAAATCCTGTCGTTGCAGCCGTTTATATTCTTTTTTTCGGCATAAATTATCCAGCGAACAGGCATATTTTCCTTAACGACGATAGCAGGATACGCACCGCTTTCAAGACGCGACCGTATTACCTGAACACCGTCTTCGAGCGCATAACTTCCGTCGGTCGCAATGTGTCGCGCAGAAAAGAAATCAATGCTTATTCCAGATAAACTTAATCCGTTTGACAGCATAATAAGCCCCAAAATCACGACCAGACACGCACCGATTTTCACGGCGCTTTCTCTGAACGTTTTGCCAAGCACAGACGATGCCGCGCCAAGCGCAAACATAAGCGGCAGCGTTCCAAGCGCAAACAAAAACATCGAAAACGCACCGGCGGCTGCGCTGCCCGTATAAAGCGCATATATTTGCATCGATTGCAGCGGTCCGCACGGCATAAATCCGTTAAGTAATCCGACGACAAACGGGCTTTTTGCATTGTGTTTGAATAGTTTTGGAAAACGCGGCGCAAGTTTTTTAGTCCATTTGAAGCCGCCGCCGCCGATATTTATTCCCGCTATAACCATAAAGAAGCCGGCAGTCATCATAAATATAGCGCGAAAACCAGAGCCGGGCGAAATAAGCGAGCCAAGCGCCCCCACTCCTGCGCCGACAAGCGTGTAAGATATTACTCTTGCCGTATTATACAAAAAACTCGGCGCGACCGCGTTCTTTGCCGACAGGCATTGCGAAATATTTATTCCACCGCACATCGCAATACAATGTATAGAAGTCGTAAGACCTATAACAAACAGCATTCCGTAGCCGACCGACGAATCGACAACCGAAAAATTGTTGAAAATTTGCGTAATTCCAAAGTGTTTCATAAGCGCAAAGACGACGATTATCGCCGCTATTACTATAAAGTTTGTGCGTTTTGCGGACGTTCTTGGAGTATATCCTAATTTTTCTATGGTGTCAAAGATTTTTATTACGTCTATGATTTTTTCGTCGTAATTTACTTTTGCTGACGCGTTCTCATAACTTACGCTTACACTATCGATTCCGTTTGTGTTCGACAATTTTTTTTCGATACGTTCTTTGCACGCTACGCATGTCATTGCGTCTATAAAAAAGTTGATATTTGCCATATTTTCCCCAAGAAAAAAAATATTTTTCTCGAAAACATTTATGTTTTCTTGTATAAAATATAATTTGCTATAACAATTTTTCTATATTTTATTCAAAATTATGAATTATTTTCTATAAGAAGCGAAAAAAATCGTTTATTTTTTTTACAGAGACATCACAAAAAACTTGTTTTCTGCTATGTTTTTTTTTAGAAATAAGACAAAAAACTTGTTTTCTGCTATGTTTTTTTACAGAAACCTCACAAAAAACTTGTTTTCTGCTATGTTTTTTTACAGAGACCTCACAAAAAACTTGTTTTCTACTATGTTTTTTTTTAGAAATAAGACAAAAAACCTGTTTTCTGCTATGTTTTTTTACAGAAACAATACAAAAAACAGGTTTTCTATATAGATTTTACTTGAATTTATACCATCGAAGACGTAATGCGTTGCTTAAAACCGACACGGATGACAAACTCATCGCAGCAGCGGCGAAAATCGGATTCAAAAGTGGTCCGCCGACAAGGTATATTACTCCCGCCGCAACAGGAATGCCCAAAATGTTGTATCCAAAAGCCCAAAACAAGTTCTGTTTTATGTTCTGTATGGTTTTTCTGCTAAGGTCTATAGCCAAAACAACGTCTTGCAAGTCGTTTCGCATAAGAATTATATCCGCGCTTTCTATTGCGACGTCGGTTCCGTTGCCGATTGCGATGCCGACATCGGCTTGAACGAGCGCGGGGGCGTCGTTTATCCCGTCGCCGACCATTGCGACAATGTTTTCGTCCTCTTGCAGATGCTTTATCTCGTCGCATTTGTCGTCGGGGAGGACTTCACAAAGAATTTCGTCTATTCCGACCTTTTCGGCGATAGCGGCGGCGGTAGTTTTGTTGTCGCCGGTGAGCATAATCGTCCTAATTCCGGCTTTCTGCAACCTTCGTATGGCTTTTTTGCTAGAAATTTTTATCGTATCCGCTATTGCGATGACGGCGGCGACTCTATTGTCTATGGCGACAAATATTTGCGTTTTGCCTTCTCTTGAAAATTCAAACACGGGGATGTTTATGCCGTAATCTCTGAACATATTTTCGCTGCCGATAAGCACTTTTTTATTGTCTATCGTCGCAAAAATTCCCCGTCCGGTAATAGAGTTGAACGCGTCCGCTTCAAAAAGAGTTAAATTCTTTTCTTTGGCGTAATTTACTATCGCGCTTGCAAGCGGGTGCTGGGACATATTTTCCGCCGACGCTATAATTTGAATAAGATAATCTTCGTCAAACTTTCTGTTTAGGCAAATTATATCGGTAACTCTCGGTTTTCCTTCGGTTATAGTTCCTGTTTTGTCGAAAACTACTACGTTTACTTTGTGCGCCGTTTCCAGCGCTTCGCCGCCTTTGATGAGTATTCCGTTTGACGCGCCTTTTCCGGTCGCGACCATTATCGCGGTAGGCGTCGCGAGTCCGAGCGCGCACGGGCAGGCAATAACCAACACGCAAATAAATATGTTTATGGCAAATTCTATGTCGAACGTCGCGATATACCAAGCGATTCCGGCGATGACGGCTATTGCGCAAACCGCCGGTACGAAGTATCCCGAAACGATGTCCGCCATGCGCGCAATCGGCGCTTTGCTTGTTTGTGCGTCCTCGACAAGTTTTATGATTTGCGCAAGCGCGGTGTCTGCGCCGATTTTTTCTGCGCGAAACTTTATTGCGCCTGTCGTGTTAATTGTTGCGGCAAATACCTTATCGCCTTCTTTTTTATCGACGGGCATACTTTCGCCCGTGAGCATTGATTCGTCTATAGAAGAATCGCCCGAAATAACGACGCCATCGACCGCTACTTTCGCGCCGGGCTTGACGAAAACGACGTCGCCGACTTTGACCTGTTCTATCGGTATTTCTTTTTCTTCTCCGTTTTGTATGATTATGGCGGTTTTGGGCGCAAGCGACATAAGTTTTTTTATCGCGTCGCTTGTTTTTCCTTTGGAAATCGCCTCGAGCGTCTTTCCGAAAAGCACCAGCGTGATAATAACGCCCGCAGTTTCAAAGTAAAGGTGGTCGACTGCGGCAAAATCCCCCGATATTATCTTGAAAACGTTGTACGAACTTAATATTATTGCCGCGGACGTACCGATAGCGATGAGTGAATCCATATTCGGACTTCTTGCGGCGAGAGATTTGAATCCTACGGTATAGAATTTGTGTCCTGCGGCGGCTATCGGTACGACCAAAAGCAGTTCGACAAGCGCGTATATCAGAGGAAAGTTCATCGGAGACAACGCTTTGGGAAACGGAAGCGTGAAGAATCGTATCATCGGTGCCATCGCGATGTAAAGCAGAGGCAGCGCAAATACCGCCGAGATAACGAGTTTTATCTTCAACGTTTTGATTTCTCTGTTTTTTTCGTCTTCTCTCGAAGCGTTTTTCTCGTCTTCTATTCCGTAGCCGAGTTTTACGACCGTTTCTTTTATGACATTTACGCTAACGACGCTTTTGTCGAACGTCACGAAGAGTTTTTCGGTTGTAAGATTAACGCCGACGGACTTAACGCCGTTTAATTTGCCGACTTTTTTTTCTATTCTTCCCGAACACGCGGCGCAAGTCATTCCGCTAATATCAAATATTTTGCTATCCATAAGAATTTCTCCGTTTCTTTGGTTTGGAAATATGTAAAATACGATATTGTTTGATGTAAAAATGTTGCGATACGCCGTTAAAGTATGTTTTTTATCGCTAAATGTGCCGCAGAAAGTTTTGTTTCTATAAAAATAAACTTTTATGGGGAACTTAAAAAGAACAAACAAAAACGGACTGAAAATTATACAGTCCGTGAAAAAAACAAAAAAACGCTTAACATCCGCATTCTTTTATATCGGCATCTTTTTCGTCGCGTTCTTTTTCAAGCAGATATTTGTGGCGATGATTTACCACAATCGCTACAATCGCCGCGACTACCGCCGCCAAAACCACCGCCGACCAAAAAACAACCGTCAGCCTGCAAGATTTGTCCGAACTACCGCACATAACAATCCCTCCTAAATTAAATTTTCTATTATGTAATCCCGTCTTTCCGAAGTGTTCTGTCCCATATAAAATTTCATCAAACGATGAATTTCAGCCATAGTTTTTATGTTTATTTCGGTAAGACGTATGTCCTTGCCGATGAACTGCCCGAACTCTTTCGTGTCGATTTCGCCAAGCCCTTTGAAGCGCGTAATTTCGCAATCTTTCAGTTTCTTCTCGGACTTGTCCCGCTCCGATTCGGAATAGCAGTAATGGGTTTCTTTTTTGTTGCGAACTCTAAAAAGCGGCGTTTCAAGAATAAAAACGCGGTTTTCAAGCACCAACTCTTCAAAGTAATTCAAGAAAAACGTCATCATCAAAAGACGTATATGAAACCCGTCCACGTCCGCGTCGGTCGCAATAACTATTTTTCCGTAACGCAAATTTTCAATCGTGTCTTCGATTCCCAAAGCGGTCATCAAATTGTACAATTCCTCGTTGTTATAAATGTCGGTTTTTTTGCATCCGAATAAATTTTTCGGCTTGCCCCGAAGCGGAAACATCGCCTGCAAAAACACGTCTCTGGTCGATGTTATACTGCCGCCGGCGGATTTTCCTTCGGTAATAAAAATCGTCGAATTTTCACCTTTTAATCCGTCTGAAAGATGATATTTGCAGTCCTTAAACCCCGGAATGTTTATCGAGATTTTTTTTGCGTTGTCTTTGGCTTTTCTTCTGACTTCGCTTAATTCTTTGCGGACTTGCTCGTTTCTGTCGATTTTTCTCAAAAGAATTTCGGCTGTATCGGCGTGCTTGTGTAAAAAGTCCGCGACCGCGTCTTTTACCATATTCGATACGTCGCCGCGAATATTTGTGTTTCCAAGTTTATTTTTAGTTTGGCTTTCAAAAATCGGATTTTCCAGGCGTATCGAAATTGCTCCGACTATTCCGTCGCGTACGTCCTGCGCGTCATAATTTTTGCCGGAATATTCACGAACGCCTTTCAAAATTCCTTCGCGAAACGCCGATTCGTGAGTTCCGCCGGCGGACGTGTATTGTCCGTTGACATACGAAAAATAGCCCTCGCCGTATTGTTCGGTATGCGTAAAAGCAAATTCTAATTTGCTGTCTTTGGAATTAAAATAGCAAATATCGTAAATCCTGTTGTCGCCTACTTCCGCGACGAGCAAATCCCTGAGTCCGCCGCGGGACTCGAACTTTTGCCCGTTAAAAAGCAATTTCAATCCGCGATTCAGATAAGCGTACGACCAAAGACGCTGTTCGATAAATTCCGGATTAAACTGATAATCTCCGAAAACCTGTTCGTCGGGAATAAATTCAAAATAAGTTCCCGTCGCGTTTTCGCCTTGCTCGCCGTCCGTTTCGCTTTTTAGTTTTCCCGCCTCAAAAACCGCTTCCTTATACTTTCCGTCACGAAACGATTTTACTCTGAAAAAACTTGAAAGCGCGTTTACCGCCTTTGTTCCAACGCCGTTTAGTCCGACCGAAAACTGAAAAACGTCTGTGTTGTATTTTGCTCCGGTGTTTATTTTCGACACGCAATCGACAAGTTTTCCAAGCGGAATCCCGCGACCGTAATCGCGCACGGAAATCAATTTGTCTTTGAGTTCCACCTCGATTTTTTCGCCGTTTTTCATTATGAATTCGTCAATGGAATTATCGATGACTTCTTTGAGAAGAACGTAAATTCCGTCGTCGTACTGGTTGCCGTTTCCCAGCCGCCCTATGTACATTCCAGAACGCAGACGTATGTGTTCAAGCGAGTCGAGCGTTTGAATTTTACTTTCGTCGTATATTGCTTTTTTTGTTTCCATATCGCCAAAATACAATATTTACAAATAAATATGCAAGGTTTTCATTTGTAAATTTTTTATAGGAGCGGATAGACAAAAAAAAGAGCGCAAATTTCTCTGCGCCCTTTTTCAAAATCCCACTACCGAAAATTTACCTTTTCACTCCCACTTTCGCAGAATAAGCGTAAGTTTCGTTTATTCCTCTCGCTTCGACAATTATCAAATAACTGCCGTTCGCTACGTTTCTGCCAGCCGCGTTGGTCAAATTTCAAAAAAACGTTTGCGACACTTTAAGATTTCTCAAACACTACGTTTCCGGTATTGTCGTAAATTACCGCTTTTACTTCCAAAACTTTGTTGCTGGGCAAAATAAACTCAAACTCGGCTTTGTATATAGAAAAAATTTCGGACTATGAAAAATAGTATTTTACAGAAAATATAAATAATTAACTTTCGGTACGGAAATGTTTGAATATCAAAAGTACAATAAATTTTACGCACAAGCGGCGGGTGAAACGGAAGAAATTTGCGCCAAAGAACTGACTAATCTGGGCGCGGCTAACGTCGTTGCAAGTTTTAGAGGCGTCTCGTTTGAGGCGGACAAGGAAACATTATACCGCATAAACTATTGCTCGCGCTTATCTGCACGAATTTTGGCTCCGCTTTTAACTTTCGACTGCCACAGCGCAAAATATTTAACTAAAACCGCGATGAACGTCGAATGGGACGAATTTCTAAAAATAAATCAAACGTTCTCAATAAACGCGTCTGTCGGCGACAGCAATATAAAACACTCGCTTTACGCCGCGCAATGCCTAAAAGACGGAATAGCCGACTGGTTCAACGCAAAATACAAACGCCGTCCGAACGTAGATGTGGAAAATCCCGACGTCCGATTTCATTTGCGCCTTTACAGAAATCGCGCGACGATAAGCGCGGACACTTCCGGCGCGGCGCTTCACAAACGCGGTTATCGCGTCTCGTCCGTACTTGCGCCTATGCAGGAAACGCTTGCAGCGGCGATGGTAAATTTGTCCGACTGGGATAAAAAAACGCCGATTTGGGACCCGATGTGCGGAAGCGGAACGATTTTGGCTGAACTTCTTATGCTTTACTGCGATATTCCGGCTCAATTTTTGCGCAAAAAATTCGGATTTGAAAATATGCCGGATTTCGACGACTCTGTTTGGCAAAAAGTCAGAGAAGAAGAGAATTCCAAAATCATCGAATTGCCCAAAAATTTAATTTTCGGAAGCGACAAAGACGACGGCGCAATCAGAGCCACGCAAAAAAATTTAGCGATGTTGCCAAGCGGTCAGAAAATTTCGATTCGTGCGATGGATTTCAACGATAAAGAAAATTTTGAAAACGGCGTAATCGTTACAAATCCGCCTTACGGTGTGCGTTTGGGTGAAACACAGGAAGCGGCGCGGTTATACAGGGATTTTGGCGACTTTCTGAAAAAGCGCTGCGACGGCACGTCAGCATTTATTTATACCGGCGATTCTTCGCTAAAAAAAGCGTTTGGACTAAAGCCGTCTTTCAGCAAAAAACTGATAAACGGCTCGCTCGAAGGAACGTTTTTGAAAATTGAAAGTTTTCGCGTAAAATTCCGTTAAGACACTACGCCGTCGGAAATTGCGATTTTCAGTTTCGCTATTTCGTCGGGAGTAAGTTTAAACAACGGCGGACGGACTTCGTCGCACGCGATAATTCCTTCGTCTTTCAGTAGCGCCTTAATCGGAATAGGATTGGGATGCGTAAAAATTCCGGCGAAAAAGTCGTAATTTTTGAAATGGATTTCCTTCGCCAACTGATTATTGCCCGACTTAAACGCGGCTATCATATTCTTAATCTCCGCGCCGACCAAATGAGACGCTACGCTGACTACGCCCAGTCCGCCGACCGCCAAAATCGGCAGGGTCATTGAGTCGTCGCCAGAATAAATGGCGAAATCCTCCGGCGTATCGTAAGCGATTTCCGTTACCAAGTCGATGTCGGGAACGCTTTGCTTGACGGCGAAGATATTTTTGTGCGCTCGAGCCAAATCGGCGATGGTTGTCGGGTTCATCATAACTCCGGTACGTCCGGGTATGTTGTAAAGCATAACGGGAAGGGTAGTCGCTTTGGCAATCGCCGAGAAATGCTCGAAAATTCCCTTTTGATTCGGCTTGTTATAGTAAGGCACGACCGACAAAATAGCGTCAGCGCCTATCTGTTCCGTACGCTTCACGACTTCTACGGCGGTGAGGGTCGAGTTTGAACCCGCGCCCATCATAATTTTTACCTTGCCGCCCGCCGCCGAGCGTACGCATTTGAGAATATCCAATTCTTCTTCGTGGGTAAGCGTCGGACTTTCGCCCGTCGTTCCGTTAACAAGAATCATATCCGTGCCGTTTGCGATTAAATGGTGAACCAATTTTTCAAGCGAGCCGAAATCTACGCTCAAATCCTCTTTGAAAGGGGTAATCATTGCCGTTATCACTTCGCCGGCGTCGTATCTGACTTTCATATAAACTCCAAAATTTTATCTTCTTCATAGCCCAAAATACCTTTTGGCGCAGAAAAAAACAATATTTTTGCAATATATATTAAATTATCGCGGGTTTTACAAAAAAAACAAGAAATATTTCGTAAAAATTATTATACTATGCATTAAAGTTATGGTCGAAAATTACAATTCATTAACGTTAAATTAACAGGGGGTTTTATGGCAAAAACAAAACTCAGCGGCATCGGCTTGAAAGCGGTGATTTTGGTGGCTTTGTTGTCGGTTGTTTCCATCATCGGTATGGGAGCGCTTAGTTTCAATAGTTTCCGTATGAAACAAACCGCTCGCGCATTTATAGAAAAATACGGTGAGGAATTGATACACGATTATTTTACGCGTTTGTATGCGTTTTTGGACGCGATAGAAACAAGTTCGGGAATCTCGCAAAATCTGGGCGAGACCTTTTTTATGCTGAAAGACGTAATGTACAGGGAGGACTTGCAAAAACACATGATAGACGTATATTACACGTCTTTTGCCCGTGAAGCAAACCTTTTGGGCGGCGGAGCGTTTTATGAACCCAACGTGTTTTATCCCGACGTTCACGATTTTCACTGCTTTGTAAGTAAAGATTTAAGCACCATCGGTTCTACGTCCGAAGAAAGCGTTAAATGGGTCGGCGACGAATGGGCGTGGGATGTGGACACCTATGAAGAAGAATGGTATCAAGTGGCGTTGCCAAAAAATTGGGACCGCCGCAAAAAAAGAGAACAGCGTTATTATTGGAGCGAACTTTACGTCGATGAATCGGTCGATGCTCTTATGGTCACGGTAAGTTTGCCGATTTACACTTATGATACACCAAAAAGTATCGTCGGCGTTGCGACTGTGGACGTATCGCTTTTAACTTTGCAAAAAATGGTCACGTCTTTTGAACTGCCTACGCCGTCCACAAAAATTGCGGGATTTTCCGTTATTAACAACGCGACTTTCGCTTTTGGCGGCAGCGAAAAATACGACATAGAACCGTATCCCAAAGATAGTTGGCTTCTCAACTTAAAAGGACTTAAACCCGAACAAACGCTCAAAAAGAATATTGTCGTTGACGGAAAAGAACACAAGTTGTCCGCCGCCGTTCATAAGTCGGGCATAGGGATTGCCATGCTTATACCATCCGACGAAGAACGTGCGGTTATTAACGC
>Ga0268262_10004093_pt1 | contig 15263 bp, 11 predicted proteins | sample TergutNc150P3_FD_190354 | JGI IMG/M metagenome (GOLD analysis project Ga0268262, IMG submission 190354) | Nasutitermes corniger P3 segment gut microbial community from laboratory colony in Florida, USA - Nc150 P3 (SPAdes) (version 2) | ecosystem: Host-associated > Arthropoda: Insects >... | reverse complement strand
GTAACCGTCAAAAGAAGCACATCTACCGCCAGTAGAAAAAGAGAAATAAACTACCGGTAAACACTAAAAACCGGAGGAAAAGATGCAATACAGCAAAGAAGAAAAAACCATGTGGTTGGAAGACTGGAGGCAGAGCGGAAAGACCGCATGGGTTTACGCGAAAGAAAACGGACTTGTTCCCCAGACGTTTACAAGCTGGACGAAACCAAGGAATAAAAACAAACAGCCATTGGTAGAAGTACCCTCGCAAATACTCCAATCAACCCGTCATGTAAAGGAAATGACAATAGAGAAAGGGGAAGTAAAAATACATATTCCCTTTACGGTTGACAGTAATGAACTGCAATCATTTATAGTTACACTGGCGGCTGCGTTATGACAATAAATTTTAACAAAGTACGGATATTTATCCGTCCGGGACATACGGATTTGAGGAAGGCGGTAAACGGGCTTGCCGTAATGATAGAAGAGAAGATGAGAGGGGAGCCGTTCGGCGGGAATATATACCTGTTTTGTAACAGGGAACGGAAACTGCTGAAAGCCCTGTGGTGGGACAGGAACGGGTTTTGGCTGAGCCAGAAACGGCTGGAGAAAGACAGATACCCCTGGCCTGAAACGGAAGAAGAAGCAAGAGAGCTGAGCGCGGAAGAATTATCATCCGACCCGGGCCGGATGTCACGCGAGAGCGTTTTTGGAAGGATATTCAGGATATTGCGTACCTGAATTACGGGATAAGATTGCGGATAACAATGACATATTCCTGTCAGAACGGAAAGCCCGCGCCGGGCCTGTACTTGAAAAGTTCAAGGCGTGGCTTGAGAAACGAAAAGAAGAAGTGCCTCCAAGCCTGCTGTTAGGAAAAGCGATAAATTACAGTCTTACCCAGTGGGACAAGATGAGCGCGTATCTTGAAAGCCCTTATCTTACTCCTGACAACAACGCCTGCGAAAACGCGATACGGCCGTTTTTGAAAAGGCTCCGCTTGCTTCTTCATCCAATGACTGGCAAAGGCTGCTTCCCTAGAGCATTTTTACTGCTTAAATTGACGGATACGTGGAAAAACATTTTTTTGTAAATACCATACCAGCCTTGTATTGACCCCTGTAACAGTAGTCTGTAACAAACCATATAGCGTACTAACTTGCGGCTTTCTTCCGACCCAACACCGACCCAACACCCACTCAACACCCACTTTAGTCGGTTTCAGTACGGCTTACAAACGATACCTTTAAAGACTGGTACAAGGTACAATGCGGTTTTAGCGGCTTTTTCGGGGAATTGGTTTAGTCCTTATATGCCGCTTTAGTCGGTGTTGGGTGGTACTTGATTGGTATTAGAGTGCTAATAGCAGTCTATTATCGGCATAGTACCGCAGATATTTTTTTCCCGTTTCAGTAAAGCAAAATAACGCCTCTGCGCCCATATATGACGGAGGCTTAAATGAAAAAAAAGATGATTTCACCACTCTATGATTATGTTTTCTCGGAGATATTCGGTAATCAAAAAAACATCGACATTACAAGGAACTTTCTCAAAACTCTGATCGATATCCCGGAAGACGAATACGACAGGCTTACTGTTGTAAGTCCAAAATTACGAAAGGTGTTCAAAACGGAAAAATCAGGCGTTGTTGACCTGAAACTCAACACCAAATCAGGTAAAATTATCCACATCGAACTACAGGTAGAAAAAAGAACCAACACGAGAAACAGAATACTTTACTATGCTTCACGGCTTATCGGAGATCAACTGAAATTGGGAGATGACTACAACAAACTGCATCAGACTATAAGCATTGTAATCTGCGACCATAACCTGCTGGAAGAAGAAAGCTCGTATATTAATGTATATGAACTAAGGAATGAAGAAAATCGTTCCTTTACAGAACTGCTGAGGATAATTATACTTGAATTACCGAAACTGCCTGAGACTGTTGACAGGACAGTATGGCCGTGGTTAAAGTTTTTTAAATGTACGGAGAAGGAGGAATTTGAAATGCTGGCGTTAAAATTTCCCGAGCTTAAAAAACCTGTTTCTTGCGCTAAGAAGATGTCGTTATGGGAGGAATGGAAGTACATCAGATTTCACAGGAACCTCCAAAAAGTGGACGAGCGGAATTTACATGAACAGATAAGGATAGACGGCCGCGCTGAAGGTTTGGCTGAAGGCCGGGAAGAAGGGCTTGCTGAAGGTATGGCTAAAGATAAACTCGAAGTAGCCAAAAAAGCATTGGCAAAAGGCCTGTCCGTTGAAATGATTCACGAAATTACGGAGCTTGATATTGAAACTATCCGGCGCCTGAATTCTTAGGCAACTTAGTGTAGTATACGCCGCCGGAGTTGTTAGAAAAGTGATAACATTTTAGATCCCGGCTATAATACTTCCATTGGAACGCTTGAACGATTTGCATCTGTATTAGTTAAAAAGCTTTTAATTTCAATACAATAAAACATAATTGAAGTAATTCAGAAATGTATACTGAAAAAAAGTAACGAGGGGTGCCTGTGGCAAAAGTACCGCCCCCGTGCGGTGCTTTTGGCCGCAGGCAGGCCCCCCATTGATTGTTTCAGAGCATACATTTTTTTATTGCTATAGTTTTCGTATATTAACATATACGAGCTAAGAAACGAAGAAAACAATTCCTTTACAAAATTGCTTAGGATAATTATATTTGAATTACCTAAGCTGCCTGAAATTGTTGACAGGACTGTATGGCCGTGGTTAAAGTTTTTTAAATGTACGGAGAAGGAGGAATTTGAAATGCTGGCGTTAAAATTTCCCGAGCTTAAAAAACCTGTTTCTTGCGCAAAAAAGATGTCGTTATGGGAGGAATGGAAGTACATCAGATTTCACAGGAACCTCCAAAAAGTGGACGAGCGGAATTTACATGAACAGATAAGGATAGACGGCCGCGCTGAAGGTTTGGCTGAAGGCCGGGAAGAAGGGCTTGCTGAAGGTATGGCTAAAGATAAACTCGAAGTAGCCAAAAAAGCATTGGCAAAAGGCCTGTCCGTTGAAATGATTCACGAAATTACGGAGCTTGATATTGAAACTATCCGGCGCCTGAATTCTTAAATGTATACTGAAAAAAAAGTAACGAGGGGTGCCTGTGGCAAAAGTACCGCCCCCGTGCGGTGCTTTTGGCCTCAGGCAGGCCCACCATTGATTGTTTCAGAGTATACATTTTTTCTATTGCTATAGTTTTCGTATTTTCATATATTAAAGTATTTTTTAAGAAATTTCAGCGTTTTTATAAAGCAAAACAACGCCTCCGCGCCCATATAAGGGTATGAAAAAACAACTACAAGGTCGACATTGTACGACCCGCTTAACGACTTCCTTTTTTACAAAGTTATGGGGGAGAGGGGCGATGAAGTTCAGCTTTTGGGCTTCATCAACGCGGTTCTGGGAAAAACAGAAAACGATAAGTTCACCTCTGTTGAAATCCTTGAAAATAAAACCTTCACGCCGGAAAACATCGGCAACAAGTCAGTTACGTTTGACGTAAGAGCGATCCTGCATGGTAAAACAAAGGTCAATGTAGAAGTTCAACTTCGAAACGAGCATAATATGGACAAAAGAAGCCTGTTTTACTGGAGCGAGGAATTTGTTAAAAGCCTGAAAGCGGGACAGGATTACAGCGAACTGCCCGACGTGATAGCGATCAACATAATTGATTTCGATTATATTAGTACCAATTCTTTTCACAGTTGTTTTCATCTGCGCGATGACAATGAGAGAGAAATAATACTGACAAATTCGCTGGAAATACACTTTATAAACATGGTAAAATACAGGAAGACGAGAGGGAAGCTGAACAATGCCCTCAGTCGTTGGCTTACATGGTTTGACAGAGGCAGTACGCCTGAATTGATAGAGGAGGTGGTAAAAATGGACAACGCGATACAGATGGCGGACGAAAGGCTGTTACATGTAACGGGAGATGAAGACGCGCAACGAGCCTACCTTGTGAGGTTCAGGGCGATGTGCGACATGACGAGTGCGATGAATGCCTCTCATAGAGAAGGTCTGGAAGAAGGCTTAGCTAAGGGTAGAGAAGAAGGTATAGCTAAAGAAAAAATCGAAGTAGCCAAAAATGCACTGGCGAAAGGCCTGTCTGTTGAAATGATTCACGAAATTACCGGGCTTGATATTGAAACTATTCGGCGCCTGAATTCTTAAATATATACTGAAAAAAAAGTAACGAGGGGTGCCTGTGGCAAAAGTACCGCCCCCGTGCGGTGCTTTTGGCCTCAGGCAGGCCCACCATTGATTGTTTCAGAGAATACATTTTTTTACACATTCCGGTAAAGCAATCTCTCCGCAATAGCGTCAATAAAATCCCACGAGTTTAATATTTTCTCAGGCGGCGGACTTGAAAGTTTTGCCAAATCCCCTGTCATTATCCCTTTTTCAATTGTGCCTATAACCGCTTTTTCAAGACGAACAGCGAAATCCGCCAGATCAGGAGTATTGTCGAGTTCCGCTCGTTTAGCGAGAGCGCCGCTCCACGCGAAAATTAACGCCGCGGGATTAGTGCTTGTTTTTTCGCCTTTTTGCCAGCGGTAGTAATGCTGTTGGACAGTGCCGTGAGCGGCTTCGTATTCAAATACGCCTGAAGGAGAGACAAGGACGCTTGTCATCATAGCAAGACTTCCGGCAGCGCTCGCTATCATGTCGCTTTGAACATCGCCGTCATAATTTTTACAAGCCCAGAGAAATCCGCCTTCGCCTTTAACGACACGGGCTACAGCGTCGTCAATCAATGTGTAAAAATAACTGATACCCGCGTTTTGGCATTTTTCTTTAAACTCGTTCTCGTATACTTCGTTGAAGATCGCTTTAAAACGTCCGTCATATATTTTGGAAATCGTGTCTTTTGTGGCGAACCATACCGGAAGTTTTTCAGTTAGAGCGTAGAGGAAACAGGCGCGGGCGAAACTTCTGATTGATTCATCGTAGTTGTGTATTCCCTGAACAATTCCCCTTCCGTCAAAATCAGCGACCGTAGCACGGCGTTCCGTTCCGTCAGACTTGGTATAAACAAGCTCGACCTTGCCCGGGCCGTCAATTTCCATTTCAACCGCCCTGTAAACGTCGCCGTAGGCGTGACGGCCGATAACAATCGGCGCTTTCCATGTGATGATAGAAGGTTTAATGTTATTTACCGTTATTGGTTTTCTGAACACTGTCCCGTCAAGGATCGCCCTTATTGTAGCGTTAGGGCTTGGGTGCAGGTTTTTTAAGTTGTACTCTTTCTGTCTCGCCGCGTTAGCTGTAATTGTAGCGCATTTTACGCCAACGCCGTATTTTTTTATCGCCTCCGCAGATTTTACGGTTATTTCATCGTTGGTAGAATCACGGTTTGCAAGCCCGAGATCGTAATATTCGGTTTTTAAATCGACGAAGGGAAGGAGCAGTTTATTCTTAATAACTTCCCAGAGAACACGGGTCATTTCATCCCCGTCAATTTCGACAAGGGGAGTTTTCATGTTTATTTTTGCCATGAGTGTATTATAGAGACTTTTTCGCTTTTGGTAAACGGCAGTCTTACTTTATTACTTCGTAGCCTTCATCTGTAATTGCTTCTTTTATAGATGAAAGCTGCAATATATCAGGATCATAAACGACCGCCGCTTTTTGGGAAGCAAGGTTTACGGAAGCGCTTTTTATTCCGTTTAACTTGAGCAAGGCTTTTTCTATCCGGGTACAGCAGGCGTCGCAGCCCATTCCGCCGATTGACAATGTAATTTCAGTCATTTTTTAACCTCTCTGTTATTTGTTCAAGGGTAAGCTCGCTGTTCTGACGAGAGACAAGATCACGCAGGGTAACAGGAGCTTTAAGCGGCTCTTCGCCGGGAATTATCACGTAACGTATTCCCTTTTTTTCGGCGAGGACAAATTGCTTTGTAAGCTGCTTGCCGTCCCCTTCCGTAAACACTTCGCAGTTAATGCCTTCCTGCCTGAGCTTTTGTGCAAGCGCCTGATACAACCCCGAATGAGCGGCATTAACACAGGCAATAGCGGCATTGCAGGTATTTGAAGGCGGCAGTTTCCCAAGACTTTCAAGAGCGGCAAGAAGGCGGTCAAGACCGATAGATGTCCCGACCCCGCTGATTGCTTCCCCTCTCTTGGAATACAAACCGGCGAGGTTATCGTAGCGTCCGCCTGAACAAATAGAGCCGATGTCGGGCATTTCAGTCAGGAAAGTTTCAAAAACAACGCCCGTATAGTAATCAAGACCGCGGGTAATGGAAGGATCGAGAATGAACGGCTCGACAGTATCGTCCGCGTTTGAAGAATCAAGCATATACTGCCTGAGAGTTTCAAGTCTTTCGGATTCTGGGCAGCGTCCGCCCGAAAGGGCTGTTATGCGCTCAAGAACTTCCGTAAAGCCGCCTTTTGCGCTGATAAAGTCAAGTATTTTTTGAGCGTTTTCGTTACCCGCAAATTCCGTCAGTGATTTACGGACTTCCTCCGCCCCAATCTTTGAAAGCTTGTCTACAGTACGAAGCACTTCAACGGAGCTTTCACTTTGCCCGATGTGGGACAAAAAGCGGTTAAAGAGGCCACGGTGGTTTACATGGATACTGACGTTAAGCCCAAGATTTCGCATAACTGTGCGGATTAGCATAAGTATCTCAAAATCAGAGGCGGGGCTGTCGCTTCCGATAATATCAAAGTCGCACTGGGTAAATTCCCTGTAACGTCCCCGCTGGGTATTTTCTCCCCGCCATACCTTTCCTATGTGGTAGCGTTTGAACGGGAACGACAGTTCCGCCTTGTGAAGAGCGACAAAACGGGCAAACGGGACTGTCAGATCAAAACGAAGGGCGACATCACGCTCCCCGTTGTCCTTGAACCTGTAGATTTGTTTTTCTGTCTCTCCGCCGCCTTTACCCAGAAGGATTTCGGCGTATTCAAGAGCGGGGGTGTCAATCGGGACAAAACCAAAAGAAAGGAACGTGTTTTCGATTTTTCCGGTTAATTCACGCCTGACAATTTCGGCGGGCGGGAGGAAATCCCTGAAACCTTTTAGTACTTTCGGCTCAATATATACTGCCATTTTGATACTATATTTCAAAGTGAACTGTCAGGCAATAGGTGGTTGCCGCCTGTCATAAATTAATCCATTGTAAAATTCGCTGTTTTCATATATAATAAGCGAATTAACTAATTTTACAGGCTAAACAGGAGGAATTATGTCAGGTAACATAATGATGTTTATTGGCATTGCGGCGTACCTTGTAACAATGGTCATCATTGGTTTGTGGTATGCCCGCAGAAGTAATACCAATCTTGAGGAATATTTTTTAGCCAAACGGCGTTTTGGGCCGTGGGTCGCCGCAATGAGCGCCGAAGCGTCGGATATGTCGGGCTGGCTTCTCATGGGGCTGCCGGGCGTGGCTTATTTTACAGGGCTTGGAGAAGCGTTCTGGACGGCGTTGGGTCTGTTTATCGGCACGTGGATCAACTGGGCATTTGTCGCCAAACGATTGCGTTCCTATTCGCAGATTGCGGACAATGCCATTACCTTGCCTGAATTCTTCAGTAAACGTTTCCACGATAAAAAACGGATACTGCTCGCAATAGCCGCTATTATCAGTTTGGTGTTCTTCTCGATTTATGTAGGAGCGCAGTTTATCACTTTCGGAAAATTGTTCAACAGTCTCTTTGGCATTAACATGGTGTTAATGGTGATTATCGGCGCGATAATAGTGCTGTTCTACACAATGCTCGGCGGCTTCTGGGCGGTGGGCATGACCGACCTTATTCAAGGTCTGTTGATGGTAACTGCGCTGGTGCTGGTGTTGATTTTCGGCGTTGTTCACGCAGGCGGCTTTTCAGGCGTCGCCGAAAATTTAAAAAACTTTCCGCGTTTTCTGGACTTCTTCGGTGTCGCCGATCCTAAGGGGGTCAGCAACGGGGTTCCGCTGTTCGGCGCTGAAGGAACAAAATACAATTTCATTACCATTGTAAGTATTATGGCATGGGGGCTTGGCTACTTTGGAATGCCGCAGGTTTTAGTCAGATTTATGGCTATTAAAAAAACTTCGATGATACGCCGTTCTCTAACTATCGCCGTTGTCTGGTGCTTTATTGCCCAGTGCGCGGCTGTCGCTATCGGCCTTATCGGAAGAGCAATTTTCCCCGGAGCTTTTAATACAGGCAGCGCCGCGGAGAGTATCTTTATCATGATGTCGGGAAATTTCTTCCCGCCTTTGCTTGCGGGCATAGTTATTTCGGGGATTCTTGCCGCCAGCATGAGTTCTGGCGATTCATATATGCTTATTGTGTCGTCGTCTTTGGCGAATGATATTTACAAAGACGTTCTGAAAAAAGACGCTTCTGAAACCTCTGTCTTATGGGTTGCGCGTATCAGTATGTTCCTTGTGGCGTTATTCGGCGTTTTGGTCGCTGTCTCCGGCAACCAGTCGATTTTCCGTGTGGTGTCTTACGCCTGGGCGGGTCTGGGCGCGGCGTTCGGTCCTCTTGTTCTGTTTTCGCTGTTCTGGAAAAGGACTACTTTTACAGGAGCGCTTGCGGGAATGATTACGGGCGGCGCTATGGTTGTTATCTGGAAAAACTTTATTTCCAAACTCGGCGGCGCTTTCGCCGTTTATGAATTATTGCCGGCTTTCATCATTTCAGGTCTTGTGATTCTGTGCGTGAGTCTTTTCACCGAAAAGCCTTCCGCTGAAATTGAAAAAGAATTTGAGACCGCAAAGACGGCGGAGTTTTAGTTCAAAGTCCGGTGTCAGGCGCTTGCCTGATACCGGAAAATAAATACCAAAAAAACTCAATATTAAACACCCGAGAAAAACCTAACCGAAATGAACCGTATTATAGAACAATTTCCTAAAAATTGTTATAATATCTTCTAATATGTTGGTTCAGAAACTTCACGACAACTGGAAAATGCGACAACTTCCCGGCAGCCGGTTTTTCCCCGCAAAAGTGCCTGGTTCCGTTTACAATGATCTTCTTGTCAATAAACAAATGGAAGATCCGTTTTACCGTGACAACGAAGATAAGGCTTTTGCCTTAATGGAGAACGATTACGAATACCGCACGGAATTTTCAGTTTCTCAGAAAATGCTCGGTATGGACAAGGTGCTTTTGCGCTGTGAAGGGCTGGATACAATTGCGGATATTATTCTGAATAACAAAACGATTGCCCATACAAAAAATATGCACAGGATTTGGGAATTTGACGTTTCGGGAATTTTAAAAAAAGAAAAAAACGAACTGAAAATAACTTTTCATTCGCCAATAAAATATTTACAGGAAGCGCATAAAAAACTTTGTTTGGACGGCTCGGGTGAATGCCTAAACGGGTTTCCGCATCTCAGAAAAGCCCACTGTATGTTCGGCTGGGATTGGGGTCCTCGTCTTCCCGACGCCGGTATATGGCGGGACATCAGTCTTACCGGCATTCGCATGGCCCGTATTGATAATGTGTACATAACGCAGATTCATAAAAAGGAAGCAGTAGAACTTGACGTTTCCGTTATAATTGACAGCGTTTCACAAACGCCGAAAAGTACGCAGCGTTCAGGAGCCGCCGGTTATTCATGGAAAATTAACATAACGGATCCAAAAGGTAAAACAGTATCCTTTATTAAATCACCTGACGACAAATCGTCCAAGCGCATTGTAATTAACGCTCCTCTGCTTTGGTGGCCTAACGGTTACGGAACGCAGCCGCTTTACACTGTCGAGGTTATTCTTCTAAGCCCGAAAGGAGCGGAGCTTGACAGTTGGGAACGCAGGATAGGGCTTCGTACAATGACTGTCAAACGGCAAAAGGACAAATGGGGTGAAAGTTTCGCAATACAGGTAAACGGGATTGAGATTTTCGCTATGGGAGCGGACTATATCCCGGAAGATAATGTTTTAAGCCGTGTTAACGCCAAACGTACAAGAAAGCTTCTTGAACAGTGCAGGGCAGCCAACTTCAATTCAATAAGGGTGTGGGGTGGCGGATATTATCCTGACGATTATTTTTACGATATTTGCGACGAACTCGGCTTTGTAGTCTGGCAGGATTTTATGTTCGCCTGCGCTGTTTACGATCTTAACGATGAGTTTGATCAAAATATCAGAGCGGAGTTAGCTGACAATATCAAACGCATACGGCATCACGCCAGTCTCGGGCTTTGGTGCGGTAACAATGAGATGGAAATGTTTGCGGATCTGATGCGCTGGGTTAGCAATCCCAGGCAAAAAGCCGATTACATCAAAATGTACGAATATATTTTTCCGCAGGTACTTAAAGAAAATGACCCGAATACTTTCTACTGGCCTGCCAGTCCTTCGTCAGGCGGCAATTTTGACTTCCCCAATGATCCAAACAGGGGAGACGTTCACTATTGGGATATATGGCACGGCGACAAACCTTTTTCCGAATACCGCAAGTTTTTCTTCCGTTACGTGTCGGAATTCGGTTTTCAATCTTTCCCCGCCGTAAAAACCATTGAAAGTTTTACAAGACCAGAGGACAGAAATATTTTTTCCTATGTAATGGAACGCCATCAGAGGAATAATGCGGCTAACGGTAAAATAATGAATTATATGTATCAGACATTTTTGTATCCCAATAATTTTGACACCCTTGTTTACGCTTCGCAGCTTTTGCAGGCGGAAGCGGTCAAGTACGGGGTAGAACATTTCCGCCGTAACCGGGGAAGGTGCATGGGAGCGCTTTACTGGCAGCTTAACGACTGCTGGCCTGTAGCGTCGTGGGCTTCTATCGACTATTTCTTCCGCTGGAAAGCGCTGCACTATTACGCGAAACGTTTTTTCCAGCCGTTGATGATCTCCTGCCACGAGGAAGGACTGCTTACCCAGAACCCCAACGCCAATCATCAGCCGCAGATAAAAGCCGCTATTGAGAAAAGTTTCCGCCTTTCGGTTGCCAACGAAACTACCGAAGAAAAAAAAGTTACCGTAAAATGGGAAATACGCGATAAAAAGGCAGGTGTTATAAAGGAAAAAACAATACCCGTAAAGGTTAAGGCTCTTTCTTCCCTGTGGCTTGACAAGGTATCGGTTCCTGAAATAAAAATCAACGACGAGTATTTAAGTTATCATCTGTACGACGGGAATACGTTGATTTCGGAAGGGACTGTTATCTTCTCTCTTCCGAAATATTTCCATTGGGAAGACCCTAAACTGCGTTACACGATAAACGGCGATACAATTACCGTAAAAGCTTCCGCTTACGCCAAAAGCGTTGAGATTCAAAACCGCAATCAGGACATTGTGTTGTCTGACAATTATTTTGACATGAATGCCGGAGAAAAGAAGGTTAAGATTTTAAACGGGAAACCTGGTAAATTAAAACTTAGAAGCGTTTGGGATATAAAATAGGGACTGTAAATTATGAAAGTACTAAAAAGAATATTGATAATAATTTCGATTACGGTAGCGGCGATATTTTTAATATTGTTGGTTACGCCCGTTCTTTTCAAAGGGAAAATTCTTGAGATAGCCAAAAAAGAATTGAACAACATGCTGACGGCGAAAGTCGATTTCTCGGATGTCAAATTGTCTTTTATCCGTAATTTTCCTGACGCTTATATCGCTTTGGAAGATTTAGCGGTAACAGGTACCGGCGAGTTTGAAGGCGAAACGCTGGTGGCGTTTAAAAGTCTCAGTGTAACGGTTAACATCATGAGCGTTATCAGGATGAACAATATACGGGTAAGATCGGTGCTTCTTGACAAAGCGGAAGTATCCGCCCATATATTGGAAAACAGCAAGGCAAATTGGGATATTGTGAAACCCGGCGATAATGCGGCTTCTTCTGCCAAAGCTGCTCCCGAAAAAGTTGACAAAGGTAAAGATACAGCAGCTTCCACGTTCAAGGTAGCTCTTAAAAAATTAGAGATACGTGACACCAACATTTCCTTTCGTGATGATTTAAACAAGATGACAGCGACAGCGAATGACCTTAATTTTCTACTGAGGGGCGATATGTCGCTTGACAATGCAGACCTTGACATGAAATTGGATATTGCCGATGTCAACTTCTGGATGAATGGTATTCGCCTGCTGAATAACGCTCGTGTCGGTCTTGTTTCCGAAGTTGCAGCCGATCTTAAAAACATGGGATTCACTCTAAAAGAAAATCAGTTCAACCTGAACGAAATTATCTTGAAATTCGCTGGTTCAGTACAAATACCGGGCGACATTAACGTTGACATGACGTTTGCCACCGAAAAAACGGATTTTAAGAGTGTGTTGTCGCTTATTCCCGCTATCTATATGAAGGATTTTGAATCTATAACAACGACAGGCAGTTTCACTCTTTCAGGAGACGTAAAAGGCACCTACAACAATGAACAGATGCCAAGCGCTAGGGTAAACCTTAACGTTGACAATGCAATGTTTAAATATCCCGCCCTGCCTAAATCGGTAAATAATATTAATATCGCTGTTAAGGCTTTTTATGACGGAGTTGTGTTCGATAAAACAACGTTAGACGTAGACAAGTTTCATTTCGAGATGGCGGGTAACCCGTTTAATGCAGAGGCGCACGTAAAGACACCTGAAAGCGATATGCAGATAGCGGCAAAGTTTGCGGGCAGGATAGATTTTAACTCTCTCGCCGATATTGTTCCGTTAGACGACATCACTTTAAAAGGCTTAATGGAATGCGATCTGGCGCTTGCGGGACGAATGTCAACTCTGGAAAACGAGCGGTACGAAGACTTTGACGCCGGAGGTATGTTGAAACTCAGCGGCGTAAATTTTGAAAGTCCCGATTTCCCCCAAGCTGTAAAAATCTCAAGCACACAGCTTAATTTTACGCCGAGAAAGGTTGACCTTACCGCCTTCGACGCTGTTATAGGAAACACGGATATTGCCATGAACGGCACACTTGAGAATTTTATTCCGTTTGTTTTAAAAGGCGGCACAGTACGAGGTAAACTCAATCTGAAATCAAATAAAATTGATCTTAATGAATTTATGACAGGAGAAAAGGCCGAAGAAACAGCCGAAGCTCCCGCCGATACATCCCCGTTGACGGTTATCGAAGTGCCCAGGAACATCGACTTTGCGATGAATGTCAACATCGGTAATATATTGTTTGATAAGTTAAGCATCACCAACACCGTCGGTATGTTGTTGGTGAAGGATGGCAAGCTGCAAATGCAGAATCTCGCCATGAATCTGCTGGAAGGAAGTATGGCGCTCTCAGGCGAATATAATACACAGGATGTCAAGATTCCGTTTGTAAACCTCGGCATGGACATCAAGCAGTTCGACATCACGTCGGCGCTTTCGTCATTTTCAATACTCGAAAAGATACTGCCAAACCCGCAGAACTATGTGGGAAAAGTGTCGGCAAATCTTACTTTAAACAGTATTCTCGACGAACATCTGGGCCCTGTATTAAATACAGTGGCTTCCAAAGGTACGGTACAGACGCATAACGTGGAAATACGAAACTCCGAGCTGTTCGGCGCGTTTGCCAATCTGTTAAAAAACGAAGCGTGGCGTACTCCTGTCCTGAACAACCTTAATATCAAGTACGAAATTAAGGACGGACGGATGATGGTTGAGCCGATACAGATGAATATTTCACGGGCAAAACTTGAGCTTTCAGGCAGTCAGGGACTCGATATGACGTTGAATTACAAGGTAAATACGTCTGTGCCTGTTTCGACAATCGGTTCAGGAGCGACTGATCTTTTGAGTAAGATTCCCGGAGGCTCGAACATCAAAGAATTAACGGTAACCGGACTTATGGGAGGCATGGCTTCAAGCCCCAGCGTAAGCCTCAGCGCCGCTGATATGACGAGTAACGTTGTAACAAGCGTTACCGAAGGGGTAAAAGGGCAGGCGAGAGAAGAGGTCGATAAACAGGCAGCCGCCATTATGGCTGACGCCGAAAAACAGGCTGAAAATCTCCGTAATAACGCGAAACAAACCGCCGATAAATTACGTGCTGAAGCAAACGCCGCCGCCGATAAACTTGAAAAAGACGCCAAATCGCCTTTTGAAAAGATTGCGGCTAAAGCGGCGGCTGACAAACTTCGCAGTGAAGGCGAAGCTAACGCCGTTAAGGTAGAGCAGGAAGCTGAAAGACAAATCACGACCATTATGGATTCTGCCAGAAAGAGAGCCGATGGTATAAAGAGCAATTAAGTATTGCCCCAAATCCTCAGGCTTGTTAAAATAGACTTATCAGGAAACCCGCTTGGTTCCCTCGTAAAATATCATACTTTAAGAGGAAATAATGCAATCACTAGGCATAAATATCGGCTCAACAAGTTTAAAAATAGTTCTTTATGAATATAACCACTCGCCAAACGGCATAATTGAAAACGGAAAAGCGGTTTGGACAGCTTCAACGCCCCATGAAGGCGACTTCGGTGCCGCGGTACGTAAACTTCTGGCGGAAGGTAAAATAAGCGAGGGCATTCCAGCCCTTGTTACAGGCAACGAAGGCCGTTTCATGTTCGATATAAACGGCACTCTTGAGCCTCTCTGCGTCGAGGCCGCCCTGCGCGCGTTGGATATTAAAGCGGACGCTGTTGTCAGTATGGGCGGAGAGGACCTTATCGTCTATTCGCTGGACGCTGACGGCAGGATAATCAACAATTTTTCCGGCAATAAATGCGCCAGCGGCACGGGCGAGTTTTTAAAACAACAGCTTGCACGTATGGACATGACTCTCGACGACATTGACAGGGTGTCCGACACTGCTAAAGTGTACGCTCTTTCCACACGCTGTTCGGTGTTTATGAAAAGCGACTGTACGCACAGGCTCAACAAGCGCGAAGCGACAAAGGACGATATTGTTCTTTCGCTCTCCGATGTTATGGCTGTAAAGGTCATTGATTTTTTAAAAAGAGCGAAGGTTACATCGGGCAAGGTTGTGCTCACGGGCGGTATTACGCTTAACAGGCACATTATCCGTTTTATAAGAGAAAAGGCTCCGCAGATTGAATTTATCATTCCAGAAACCGCTCCGGTTTTTGAAGCGCTGGGAGCGGCTGTTCTTGCGCCGCAGTCGGGAAGCCGCCTGCCTTCAGCAGACAAACTGTTAAAGATTAACGAAATTCGTTTTGGCTCCTTAAGCGCATTACGTGACTGGAAGGACAAGGTAAAGTTTTTTGAAAAAGCAGGCGGCAAGGTAAGAATTGAGCGCCGCTACATACTTGGCGTTGACGGCGGCTCCACTACCACAAAGGCGTGTCTTGTAGACATTGAAACCGATGAAATTGCAGCGAGCCACTACGGACGTACTC
>Ga0268262_10004092_pt1 | contig 15277 bp, 14 predicted proteins | sample TergutNc150P3_FD_190354 | JGI IMG/M metagenome (GOLD analysis project Ga0268262, IMG submission 190354) | Nasutitermes corniger P3 segment gut microbial community from laboratory colony in Florida, USA - Nc150 P3 (SPAdes) (version 2) | ecosystem: Host-associated > Arthropoda: Insects >... | reverse complement strand
GTTTACAAAAAATTTCTCTTGATAGTTCTTTTTTCCTTGCATATAATAAATATAATTCCATTAAATTAAAAAAGGGTTATATTTCTTGATTTATATGAAATTTCTGAATGAGTTGCGCAACAGGCACTGGTGCTCAATGAGTACTATAAGCCTATCTTCCAACACAAAGGCTATATCGTTGATTTGATTCATGTAAAGCACATCCGAGAGAGTGACTATCTCTATTTTTGTGTTCTCAGGGTAACTTTTTCCACTAATTGCGCCGTATAGCTCCAAAAGATTGCTTTTTTCGCTGAACAGCCGCGTGAAAACGCTGTCTTTGTGGTTGCGGTTGGTGTTGATTTCGGTCATTTTGAACCTCCTTTTTTGTTCGTTACCTATTAGACGTACTTTTTGGGAAAAATGGCCAAAAAAAGTGAAAAAAATGAAAAAAAGTGAATTTTGTCAACAAGTGTTTGCAAATAAGTATGCCTGCCACTTGATAAAGCATTTATTTATGGGCTTTTTAAATAATTGCAGGCAAAATTGTGCAAATAAAACCAAAACCTTGACAAAACGGCTAAAAATTGCTATATTTATAGACCTAGCTTGGAGAATTTTATGAGCCGCGTATGTGATGTTACAGGGAAAAAAGGTATGATGGGAAACCGCATATCTCATTCTAATCGCAAAAAAAAGGTTAGATTGCAGCCAAATTTGCACACAAAAAAATTCTTTATTCCAGAAGAAAACCGCTGGATTAGCCTTCGCGTTAGCAGCCAAGGGCTGAGAACCATAGACAAAAAAGGAATTCACGCTGTTGCGACAGAACTTGGGCTTTAATTTCACAGACTTTTTTGCTTACATAAAGACTTCGTTTGCAAAAGGAAGCCTCGGTTTTTCAGAATTTGAGTATCCTCAAACAGTTCAGCACTTTGTTTTAACAGCTTTTCCTCACTCACTCAGCAAATATTTTCTGATTTTAGCCCTTTGTTTTGGCACTTTTGGCGTTTTTTTGTTCTTTTTAACAGTAAAAAGGAATTTGAGCAGCAGATTTAGCGAATTTTCTACGTTTTTACGTATGGATAAGGCAAAAATTCTAAAACAAGCGCGTATTGCCGCATTGCCCATACAGGCTCTGTTTTGGAGTTTTTTTGCTCCAGCTATTTTTATCGCTTTATTGTTTTTAGAGGCAAAATTCAATATTCCGGGTCTTGGCAGCACCATAAAAAACGCTTATTATCTAAAAGATTTTCCTCTGCTTTATGGCAGCTCTCTTTATGCGCTTGCATTTGCTTTATTTGCGAATATGTTTTTTTTAACGTTCAAAATAATTTTGCCGCATAAGTGATATGTCTATTTCTTGGGTGGACTTTTCGCTTAATCATTTAATAAAGCCATTTTCGCTGAGTTTGGAAAAAGACGATTTTTTATTTTTGGCAGGCGAAACCCACCACAACAAGCTGTTGCGCGCCTTGGCTGGTTTTTTGCCAAATGAATGCAACTGCCAAAACGCCGTTATGTTTAACGGGCAAAGGCTAAAAACAGGAGAGACTCTGAAATCCATTCTTTTGCCAAAAAATGCGGCTAAATCATTTCCACCTCACAGAACAATAGAGGATTTTATCCTTGATTTGCATAAAGACATAAGCAAGAAAAAATTAGAAGATGATGCGGCAAAGCATGGAATAGAAAAACATATTCTTTTGAGCAAGCCGTCTAAAATTCCTTTGATGGTTCTGCAAAAAATTTCGCTTTGGCTCTGCTCTTTGAGCGCAAATGCGGCAATTTTTATTGAAGAGCCAGAGGGCGGTTTTTTTGATGAGTGCAGACCCTATGATTTTTTGCAAGATTTGCTGAGAAAGGGCATAACAAACAGCATAATTTATTTACCGAGCAAAAAAGAGACCATTTTGCAAAAAGCTGGCAAAATGCAATTTTGCAGAACACGCCTCGCAATTTTTTGCGCAGATAGACTTGTGGAAGAAGGCGAGTTTGATAAAATTCTCTCACATCCCATTCACGCATACACAAGGGAATGGCTGAAATTCGGTGTTATGGGGCAAAGAAAAAAAGGGGCTTTGTGGCAATATTGCCCGCTTAATTGCACAGAGCTGCACAACTGCCATGCAAAACAAAAAGGAATCAATTACTTGATAGACTGCGAACCCGTTGGTTTGCACAAAGTTATATGCAAGGGATTTTTTTAAATCTTTACTTCCAATAAAACGAGTCCAGCAGGTAGGCGAGGAGTTCTTTGCCTTCGGTGTTTTGCGAAAGTTCCTCCACCATAGGAAGGTAGCGGCGCATTCTTTCGTTTTGCTTTTGCCCCAAAAATCTGCGCTCGCGGTCTAGTTTTGCCTCGGCTCTTTGGCGAATGCGGCTCGCTAGTTCTTCTTCGCTTATGGGTGGCATTTTTATGAAGTTTATGCCAAAATCCGCGGCGGTTTTTTGAATCTCAATTTCTTCAACCGGAGTTATTAGCGAAATTGAAAGACCGCTTCTGCCAGCGCGCGCTGTTCTGCCGCTTCTGTGCACATAAACCTCGTGGTCGCCCGGGTGGTCGTAAACAATAACGTGAGTCACGTGGGTTACATCTATGCCACGTGCGGCAACATCCGTGCATATCAAAAGTTTCAGTTTGTTCTCCCTGAATTCTCCCAAAACCTGTTCGCGTTCTTTTTGAGAAATATCGCCGGAAAGAGCTTTGGAGGCAAAGCCGTAATCGTTCAAAACCTGTTCCAAATATGCAACGTCTTTTTTCATATTGCAAAAAACCATGCAGCTCTCTGGATTTTCCCATTCTAAAATTTTTATCAAAAGAGAATCCTTTCCCATTGCATCGGAGGCATAGTAGCGGTGTTCCAAATTTTTTGCTATGACTTGGTCGTAAGAGAGGGAGAGAAAATCCGCATTTGGGCGCTGAAATTCCCTCGCTAAACTTTTTACGGTTTGTGGAATTGTTGCGCTGAACATGGTGCAAGAAATTTCTTTTGGCAAAAAGCGGCGCACTCGCTGCATATCAGGATAAAAGCCCATGCCTAGCATTTCGTCTGCCTCGTCCATAATCAAATCGCGAATGCTTCCAAAATCTATGTTGCCTCTTTGGGCGTGGTCTAAGAGCCTGCCCGGGGTGGCAACTATTATATGCACTCCGGTTCTCAGCGCGTGAATTTGGTTGTCAAAGCCAACGCCGCCAAAAATTGCGCAAGAACGAATGCCTGTGCCTTTTGCCAGTTTTTCTGCTTCGCCATTAACCTGTACTGCCAGCTCGCGTGTGGGAACCAAAATAAGAGCCTGCGGAAAAATATGCTCTTCAACTATAACCTGAAAAAGAGGCAGCAAAAAAGCACCAGTTTTTCCAGATCCGGTTTTAGATTGAATCAACATATCCCTGCCTTGCAGCATATAGGGAATGGTTTTCTTTTGCACGGGCATTAGCTCGTTCCAGCCAAGCTCCTTAACGGTGGCTTGCAAACGTTCTGGCAAATTTTCAATTAAAAAATCGGGTAGCTTATTCTGCGGCTCTTTTATTTTAATTGGAGTACTAAAAGGGTTTTCATTTTCCATATTCTCAATTCTCAACTTTCAACTTTCAACTTAATTAATATCCAATACAATAGATTCATCTCTCTTTGCTCCAATGGAAACCATTCCTATTTTAACGCCTGCGAGTTCGGAAATTCGGGTTAAATATTTTTGCGCATTTTTTGGCAATTCGCTCCAAGAGCGGCATTTGGCGGTTGAGCACTCCCAGCCCGGCAAAACTTCGTAAACAGGTTCGCACAGGGCAACTTGCGTTAATCCGTTTGGAAAATTCTGCAATTCCTTGCCTTCCATTTTATAGTTTGTGCAAATTTTGATTTCTTTAAAAGTATCCAGCACGTCTAGCTTGGTTATTGCGAGGTGCGTTAAGCCATTCACGGCTGCCGCCTTGCGAACAACGGGGGCATCAAACCAACCGCAGCGGCGAGGCCTGCCTGTTGTGGCTCCAAATTCACCGCCAATTTTGCGAAGCTCCTCTCCAATTTCATTCTCTAGTTCTGTTGGGAAAGGTCCGTTTCCAACCCTTGTGGTATAGGCTTTCACAACGCCAATAACTTGGTCTATGGCAGTGGGGCCGGTTCCAGACCCGCAGCTTGCAGAACCAGCTACTGTGTTTGAAGATGTTACAAAGGGGTAGGTTCCGTGGTCAACATCTAAAATAGTTCCCTGAGCGCCCTCAAAAATTATCTGCTTTTTGGCTTTCAAGGCATCGTATAAATAAGAAACAGTGTCGCAGATATAGGGTTTCAACTGTTTGCCAAATTCCAAGTATTCATCAATAACGGGACCTGGGTCTATGGGTTCTGCGCCGAACATTTTTTCAAATTCCTCGTTTCTGAACTGTGCCAGAGCCTCCACGCGAGGCTTTAATTCTTTAATATCCAACAAATCGCCAACCCTGACCCCCAGCCTATTGACTTTGTCGCTATAGCAGGGTCCAATGCCTCGCCCTGTGGTTCCAATGGCAGATTTTCCGGCTTTGGCTTCTTTTAGCTTGTCGCAGGCTATATGCCAGGGTAGCACAATATGGGCGTTTTCTGCTATTAAAATGCGGTTTTCCACCGAAATATTCTTTTTTTCGAGGTCTTTTATCTCTAAAATAGCCTGTTTTGGGTCAAAAACAACGCCGTTTCCTATTACGCAAACCTTGTTTTCGTGCATAATTCCGCTTGGTATTAGGTGAAAAATGAATTCCTGGTCGCCTGCCTTTACAGTATGCCCTGCATTCGCGCCCCCCTGAAAACGGACTATTATATCTGCATATAGGGTTAAAAAGTCAACGATTTTGGCCTTGCCTTCATCGCCCCACTGAGAACCCACTATTACTCTATTTGGCATAAAGGCGAAAGATACAAAAAAATCTACCTCTTTTTAATTTTTTTTTATATTTTAATGGAATATGCAAAAGGGTTATTATATGCAAAAATATATTTTCGGCGGTTTGTTAACCGCTTCCGCGTTTTTCTTTTCCTTAACTTCTTGTGGAGGAAATAATTCTGAACAAGCCAATTGGAGAGGCAAGGAGATAACCACTTCCTTTAGACAAAAAGGTATAGATGGCTATCGTTTTGACAATGCCGCTGGCGAAGGGGCAGACTTTCAGAATGCCACTGGCGCAAGCCCTGTGTTCAAAAAGGCCGAGCTTAGAGGCGCAAAGTTTCAGAACGCCATGTTAGAAACCCCCAATTTTTCTGGGGCAAATCTTGCGGGCGCAAACTTCTCAAGCGCAGATATGCGAGGCGTGGACTTTTCCGATGCAAACCTTGAAGGGGCAAACCTATACAGAGCAACTCTTTTGAACAGCGAAGGAGCTATAGAGAAATCAACGAATTTCTCAGGTGCCTCTCTTATGAATGCAAATCTAACCTCAATGAAGGTATCTGAGGGTCTTAGCTTTAAAAACACCGATTTAACGGGTGCAAAACTCATAGATGTAGATTTAACCGGTGCAGATTTTGGCGGGGTTGTTGCCCAAAACACCAATTTTTCCAATTCGGGGCTCGCGGGTTCCAACTTTAAAGGAGCGCAAGTCACTGGGGCAAACTTTACCAAATGCAATTTAACCAACTCCAATTTTGTGAATGTGGATTTGAACAATTCAAACTTCACAGGTGCTGGTTTGCAAAGGGTGGATTTTTCCGGCGCAGATTTTGGCAATGCCAATTTCACAAATGCAGATTTTTCGCTAACCTCCTTTAGCAAGCAAGATTTGAAGAGAGCAAAATTGCAAAAGTCTATTTTTGCGCAAGCCAATATATCAGATATGGACTTCAACGGAATGACTATAACGGGCGTGGTGTTCGACAAGAGCAATCTCAGCAACAGCACGTTTATACAAACCAAAATGGTTGGAGCGAGTTTTTTTGATGCAAGCGTTGACAAATGCGATTTTGTTGGCACAGATTTAAAAAATGCAGTTTTTGACGGAACCGATATGAAACGCTCGCAATTCCCCAAAGCAGATTTAACAAAAGCCGATTTTAAGAACTCCACTTTGGACAGAATTATTTTCTCGGAAGCCACCATGACCGGCGCAAAATTCGATGGAGCAAAACTCACTCAAGTTAGCTTTGTAAACGCCGATATTCAAGCTGCAAGCTTTAACGCAGACACAAAACTAGACAAGGTGGATTTTTCCGGAGCAAATTTATCTCGTTCCAAAGGAATGGAATCCCTGCGGCAGGTTTCTGGAGTCGTATATGATGACAGAACAAACTTTCCCTCTGGTTTTAACCCAGAGAAGGTCTTTAAAGGCGGTGGCGGCGGCGGCGGCGGCGATGGTGGAAAAAAGAGACCCGCTGTGGAAGATGCTCCAAGCGTAGACGAAGCTCCTGCGGCTCCCGCTATTAAAAAGGGAAAAGGCAAAGTTGCTCCTCCAGAAGAAGCTCCAGCTCCAAAGAGACAGAGGCCACCTAGAAAGAAAAATTAATGTATGCAATTCTTTGCGTAATTTTATTTGCAGTTTTTGCAAGCGCGGGTGTTTCCCCTTGGAAATTGCAAATAAATGGAGCTAAAATCTATAGCGAGAAATTTTTGATAGAGCAGTTAGACCTGCCTATGGAAATGGATTTAATTTCACCAGAGAGGCGCAATTTCATAATCAAGCTAGCAAAGGTGAACTTAGATGATTTTTACCAGAACAACGGTTATTTCAGCGAAAATATTTCTCTCTCTATTAGTGAAGAAAAGGTGGACTCTGTACTGGTGGAAAATTATGTATTTACTGTGCATGAAGGGGAAAGGTACAAGTTTGGGTGGGCAGAAATTGAATTTACCGAAGGTTCAGATACCCTTATAAAAGTAGAGGAACTCTCTGTTCCTAAAGGCGGATTTTATGACCCAGAGGATATAAACAATGACCAGAAGTCAATAAGGGATATTTATCAAAAAAACGGCTATTTGCATATAACCATAGAACACAGGGAATACATAGACACAGCTAAAAAAAATATTAATGTTCGTTATTTCACAGACCCTAACATTCAAGTTCGCATGGGGAATTTCAGGAGTGTTGTTTTTCGTTCTGGTTTTTTGCCAGGGCAAACAGAACCGGAACATGGGCTTTCCGATACGCTTTGGTTGAACAAATTGTGGGAAATACCACACGATTCCGTAGTCAATGAAAGATATTTTTTCTCTTTTAGAACAAAGTTATTTTCAACACAGCTGTTTTCGCAAGTTAGGCTAGAAGACACTTTGCAAGAGAATGGGCTTTCTGATATCACCTTAACAGTTTTTGAGAGGGTTCCAGGTGAGGCAAACTATCGTTTCTTTTTTGAACAGGTTTACGGTTTTGGAATGTCGCTGTCTTCTTTGCACAAAAATTTGTTCGGTTCTTTTCACGAAATGGGTCTTAGCGCTATGCTTGCAGAAAATCGCCAGGAACTCGCTTTCAACTATGCGCATCCATTGCTATTTGGCACCGGAGTATCTTGGATACCCACAGCTATAAGATTAGACGAGAAAATATTTTTCAACCACGAAAAACTGCCAGAACCGACCAATCCAAATATCCTTGCCGAAAGATGGGAATTAGCGAACAGGGCGAATATATCATTTGGGCTTTCCAGTCACATTCGTTTTAGAAACACATTTGATTTCAGATATTTAAAATTGATAAAATTGGAGGAAGATGACCTTTTTAAAATAAAAGATGAAATAGGTTTGGTATTTGATTTTACCGATAATGGCCACGACCCTATTTTAGGTTTTAGATTTGTTCCAGCTTTTGGTACTGGTGGAGAATTGAGAAACGAATCTTTTCAAAAGGTTAAGAGCGTAAAAAAATTTGCAGAATTTTGGAACTTGAGTTTAGAACACGGTTTTCTTTATACAGATATATCTTCTTATTTGTATCTTCCTCTTTTCAGAAACTTGCTCAGTGCCTTTGCTTTTAGCTATGGAAATGTTTTTAACAATGCTGGAGAAGACGATGCGCAAACATTTTATCAGGGCGGGGGCAGAACCTTGCGCGGCTATCGTTTCAGAAGCGTGTTTCCATACATAATAACCGAAAAATACGATGCAGAAAAAGATACAATTATACCTATTAAAACTGGTGGGCTTTCGCCAATTTATTACAGGATAAATGAGGAACTGAGAGTAGTTCCGCCTTGGAGTGCGCTTCGCAATTTTCAGCTTGTGCAATTCACAGACTGGGCTCGTATAACTGATTCAAATGATGCTTATGAAACGGCTCAGGAAATGTCTATGGGGCTTGGGCTTCGCTATAAATGGCAGTTTTTAACAATAAGGTTGGACTATGCCCTAAAAACATCGTTCAACGATTTTAAGCTGGATAGATTCAAACTTTCTCATTTGGTGTTTGATTTGTCTCAGGCGATATAGTAAATTCCCTTTATTCAGCTTGGGGTTTTCTCCTTTTTTCAGTAAGGGATGCTGTAATTGGGAATATGGCTATATGAGCCAGAACTATGCTTAAAATACCTATGACCGTTACCAAGCCAAGACTCTTTAAACCTGGATGCGAAGAAAAACACACGCTTGAAAAAGTTGCTATTGGTATTAGATAAGAGATAATCACGGTTCCTCCGGTTTTTATGCAAACAAATTTTAGCGAGCCTGTTCCTTCTTCCCAAAATCTTTGCCACAAAAACAGGGAACCGTCTATTGAAATACCTATTAAAAAAGGCAAGGCTAAAATGCTATAAACTGTTAAAGGTATATTCAACAAATGCAGAATTCCAAAAAACCACAAAAATCCAATAGCCGGAGATACCAAAATCAAAAATATATGGTTCCTCATATTTTTGAATATCAAAAGCCAAAGCAAAATTGCTATGCAACCAAATATGGTGCATCTGCGTAAATTTGGCAGGCTCAAATCCATAAGAGCTGCACGTATTATGGGGTTTCCGGTGCTTGCAAGGGATTTGCCAAGAATTGAAATTTCATTCACGCTTTTTGCAAATTTGCGGCACTCAAGCCCATCATCAATATCAAAGGCGGGGAAAATAAAACCAAATTCCCCCCCGATATTTCCGTCTTTGCCCAAAAATTTCAAATGATAGCTCTCTGGAAAATCTGCTGGTTCTATGGGCTTTAAGTTCCAGCTTTCCACAACCTTGTTTGCGTTTGCTAGGTCGCTGCCGGCAAGTGATTCTAAAATTTTTGGGCTTAAGGCACTTTTAATTTCTCCCAAAATTCTCAATTTTTTATCTTGCTCACGGGGCAAAAGACTTGCAAGAGTTACCCAATTTATATCGGGATAATTATCTGCGGCAATTTCTGCGTACTTTGCGTTTGGAAAAATAACAATAACCGGTTCTGCCTTGTATTCTCCTATCTCTTTTAGAATTCCGTACACAAACTCAGAGGGATTTGCAAACTCCGTTTTTGAAAAGCGATATTCCATTTTTGGAAAAACTCCGTTTGCAGCAATAGCTATGGTGGCGATTAGAACAGCGGCCATATATTTTTTGCTTATGTTGAGTGGCTCTCTAGAGAAATCAGAAAACTTAAAAGTTATTTTTGCAAACAACGGGAAGTTGTGTTTTTTTTGCAAGAGTATTAGCATAGCCGGAAGCACAACGCTTATGGCAAACCAGTCAAATAAAATTCCAAGCCCACCTGCAATCCCAAGCTCCTTTATTCCTTGCAAGGGAATGGAAAACAGGCAAAAGAGCATTGAAGAACTTATAAAGGCACTAACGGTAAAGGGCTGCCCTATGCCTAGTATAGTGCTTTCCAGTGCGAGCTTAACGCTTAATCCTTTTTGCATCTCTTCGGTGTATCTTGAAAGCAAATGGGTGGCATTTCGCCCTCCAAGCCCTGGTATTATCAAACCCAGTATTATTGTGAGAATATTTATTCTGCCGAATAAAATTGAGACCCCTGCGAATGTCCACAAAGTGGCCATAGCTAGGCACAAAGCCGTGATGAAAGAGATAACTGGTATTTTGAAACAGAAAAAAACGAAAATAACAAATAACACAAGCGCAGAAGCAAATGCCAGGGTTCTTATTTCTGAGAGCAAAGTTCTGCTATTTGCTATAAAATCGTAAACTGCTCCGCCATAAAGCACTTCTATATTTTTTTGATGGTTTAGGGAATCGGCTTTTGTTTTTGCAAGCCAGTGCAGTTTTCTCATGTCTGGCAAGCTTAAATTATTTTTTGCCGGATAAATTTCCAGAACCAGCACCTTTCCGTCTGTGCTACCCCTAAAATTTTTCAGTTTTTGCAGATATTTTCCTTCAATGTCTTCTAAATGAAAGAACGGCTCGCTAGAGGCAGAAGTATCTTTCACCAGCTCAACTATAAAAGGATTCAGTTTTTCTTTTTGCTTGGCCACAAGGCTTTTGATTCTGTCTCTGATGGTTTCCAAATCTCGGAGATTTATATACAGCAATTGATGTTCTCTGTAAAAATCGGCTTCCGTGCGGTATTCTGCGAGATTCACCAAGGGGTTTTGCTCCAAAGATGCAGCCAGGCTTGCGATAAAATCTGCATTTGCCGCGCTATCTGGAGATATAGAGAGAATAATTAAGGTTTGCCAGCCTCCAAATTCTTTATATACCTGATTTTGTGTGATTATTGCTGGGTGTTTTTTGGGGAGCAAATCTGCCATATCCAGTTCCCAGCGCAAGTTTGAAACGGGATATACGCATAGAGCAGACAAAGCAAGTGCAAAAACTATTATCAGTTTTGGCGCATTTTGCAAAAAGAGCAAAAATCTTGTTATTAAAGAAAACATTTGTAAATTTCAAATCTAGTAAATGAAAAGGGTTTTTATTGTTATTTTTCTTTTTGCTTTTTGCGCTAGGGCACAAGAGGCAAGTCCAGATACTTCTCCAGATACTTCTATTGTGAGTTTAAAACACGAAAACCCATTTTTAACCTTTGTGTCTTGGCCCTTTGAGCATATAATACAGCCTACAGTTGAATTTTTAATATATCCGGTGATACCTCCGTTGATATATGTGTCAAGGGAAGATATAATAGAAAAGGTGGCAAATCTCATAACTTATGGGGAAAAAAAGCATATAGTGTTTTATCCCACAACAGATGCTCGTTTGGGTAGTTCTGCCAACATAGGCTTTGCATACTGGCATACTGAACTTTTCTCTGACAATGATAATATGTTTTTTTCTCCGCATCGCTATATTAATGGAGACTGGGACGCGGCAATTCGATATAAAAAAAATAAAATTTTTGGCACTTCCTTTTATTCTAGATCAGGTGCGAGCTACAAAGAATACGGGAACAACTCATTTAGAAATTCAGAGGGAACCACATACTATTATGCAGATAGCTCAGTTCTTTTAAATTCTTATTTTGGATTTAGTTTGTCTGAGATTTGGGACTTGGAATTTGGAGCGTCTATCAATTTTTACAGATTTAATTTTCCTAGCTTGGAAGAAACTCCGGTTGATGGTGAATATGTTTCTAACCGTGGATTTTACAAGAATTTTGGAAGCTATCCGATAACGATTACTTTGCTTCAAAACACTCTTGACGAGCCATATTCCGCAACCAAAGGCCATAAGTTTTCTGTTAGCTATTCTTATGTGCCCATTAGTTCTTATAATGGCACCAGAGACCATAATTACCATATTGCAGAGAGTCGTTATGTGTATTATTTATTGCTTGGCCACAGAAGCTACGCTATGACGGTTGCAGAAAGCAATGCAAATAGAGAAAAGTTAAAGAACTTGTCTTTTTCCGAAGCCATTGATATACTGAGCCCTATAAACGGAAGCATAAAAGCGAGGGAAGTAATTTTAGATAGGCGAGTGCTCATAACGCAGTTGAAAACACGATATATGATAGAGGATAACAAAGGCAAGGCTCCGTTTACCGCAATGGGCAAGCTAGGTGGAAATTTTCCGCTTAGGGCTTATTCAGATGGTTCTTTCACAGGAGCCATTGTTGCTGGTCTTTCAAATGAATATCGCTGGCCAATAGACCGCTATGCAGATATGCTCATTTTTAATGAATACGGAATATATAGCGATGACTATGGGCGTTTTTCCTCTTTTAATTTAAGGAACTCTTATGGTTTTGGCTTTAGAGTGCGAACACCAAAACTGTTCATAAGCCGCTTTGCGCTGGCTTTCCACGGGCTGCAAGGAATATCTGTGATTCTCACCACAAAGTCGGAATACGATTAATTATACAATTATCCCCCCTTGAATGGAGATTTTTTAACAAAAATCACCATTCGTCCCCCCGTTTTTTCCGCTCGGAGAGCTAACGGGGGGAACGCCACAGTGGGATTCAGAGTTAATCAGTGGCTAGAAAGAGCACAGGAATTTTCTAGATTTCTATTTATGTCTTCGGCAACGGCTTATGAAGAAACAATTAAAATCTATAAAGATTTTTTGAAATCCAAAGGTTTGTTGTACACGCAGCCTCGCGAACTTATTTTAAAAGAAGCGATGTCTGCCCTTGGTCATTTTTCCGCAGATGAGCTCACCTCGCAAATGCACAAAAACAGCATGAACATAAGCCGTGCCACAGTTTACAGAACGCTTGCCTCTATGAAAGAAGCTGGAATTTTAAGCTCTGTTGATTTTGGGCACGGGCACATACACTACGAAGCGAAAAAAACAAAAAAATACCACGAGCATATAACCTGCGAAAAATGCAACGCGATTTACGAAATACAAGTTGAGAATTTGGCAAAAGTGATAAACGCGGCTGGAGCAAAAGCTAAATTCAAGCATATAGAATATGCAATCAGGATTTCCGGGGTGTGCGAAAAATGCGTGTGAGATTTTTCTACATTTTACGCTATGTTTAGAAAACTCCCATTTTTTGCATTGTGTTTAATTTTAGCAATTTCTTGCGAAGAGAAAAAAACTAAAGCCGCCTCTGATGGCAAGGTAAATGTGGTTGCCACTATTTTCCCACTTTACGATTTTTCAAGAGCGGTTGCAAAAGAGCAGGCAAATATAACAATGCTCACTCCACCCGGCAGCTCCTTGCATTCTTATGAGCCAAGCCCCGCAGATATAAAAAACATTCAAAACGCAGATGTATTTTTATTCATAGGCGGCGAAAACGATGCGTGGGTTGAACGCATTTTAAGCACACTAGATACAACAAAAATGAAAATTGTCCGCTTGTTTGATTTTGTTAAACTTTACGAAGAAGAAAAAGAGGGAATGCAACCCGAAGAAGAGAGCGATCCATTGCAGCCCGAAGTTGAATACGATGAGCATATTTGGACAAGCCCGCGTAATGCCATTTTTATGATTGAGGCAATAGCCGATGCGCTTTGCGAAAAAGATACCGCGAATTGCGAAAAGTATAAAGAAAATTCTCAGGATTACGCTTTGCAAATTGAGGGATTATCAAAGGAATTCTCGCAAATTGTTGGTTCCGCAAAGAGAAAGCAAATTATTGTAGCCGATAGATTCCCGTTCCGCTATTTAGTTGAGGAATATGGCTTAGACTATGCAGCAGCATTTGCCGGTTGTTCCGACCAATCAGATGCTACTCCGGCAACAATCGCTTATTTGATTAACACTGTCAAGAAAAATAAAATTCCCTACATATACCACGTTGAATTGAGCAACAAGAACACGGCAGAAGCGGTGGCAGAGCAAACAGGAGCAAAAATGCTTTTGCTGCATTCCTATCACAATATTTCAAAACAGGATTTTGAAAGCGGAACAACATATTTGGATTTGCTGAAGCAGAATATAGCAAATTTAAAAACAGGACTTTTGGAAGAAAAATAAGATATGAAAATTCTTTCTTGCGTGCAAGTTTGCGTAAAATACGAGTCTGCTTTGGCTCTCAAGGATTGTAGTTTTGAATTGGATGCTGGAAATTTTTTGGGAGTATTTGGCGAGAACGGCTCAGGGAAATCCACTTTGCTAAAAAGCATTGCGGGACTTGTGAAACCAAATAGCGGCAGCATAGAGTTTCACGATATAAAAAAGAACGATATTGGCTATATGGCGCAGCAAACTCAGGTTCAAAAAGATTTTCCCGCAAGCGTTTACGAAGTAGTCCTCTCCGGCACCCTTTGCAGACATTCAAAATTTTATTTCTACGGCAAAAATGATAAAAAGCAAGCGGATAAAAGTCTTGAGCTTCTTGGCATTGAGCAATTGAAGCGCAAATCCATTCAAGAATTATCCGGCGGTCAAAGGCAAAGGGTATTGCTTGCGAGAATGCTCTGCGCAGAGGCAAAACTCCTGCTTTTAGACGAACCTATGACTGGTTTAGATGCAGCTTCGTCAAAACAGATGTGCAGTATTTTGAAAGATATAAATTCAAAAGGTACAACTATAATTATGGTTTCTCACGATGTTGAGGGTACAAGCGGGCTTTGCGATAAGGTTTTGCGTTTGGGGGGAGAGAATGCTAGAACTGTTTGAAGAACTGTTTTCATACTCCTTTGTTGTGCGAGCCATAATAGTTGGAATTTGCGTTTCGCTGTGCGCTTCTTTTTTGGGACTGCCACTTGTTTTGCGGAGATATTCCATGATAGGAGACGGACTCTCGCACGTTGGTTTTGGAACGCTTGCCATTGCTGTTCCGCTTGGGCTTTCGCCGCTCAAAGTTTCCATTCCTCTTGTGATGCTCGCGGCTTTTTTGTTGCTCAGAATTAGGGAAAGCTCAAAAATGCAAGGAGATGCCGCCATAGCCATAATTTCTTGCAGCTCGCTTGCCATTGGCGTAATTATAATATCACTCACCGTTGGAATGAACACGGATGTTTGCAATTATATGTTCGGCAGCATTTTAGCGATAAAGCAAGAAGAGGTGTATTTGTGCGTTGCTATTTCTGCTGTGATACTTTTTTTATTCATATTTTTTTACAATAAAATTTTCTCTGTGATTTTTGATGAGAACTATGCCAAAGCAAGTGGAACGAATATTGAATTTTACAATATGCTGCTTGCGCTCTTAACCGCTGTGATAATAGTTATAGGAATGCGCATTATGGGAGCTATGCTCATTTCAAGTTTGATTATTTTTCCAGCGCTTACATCTATGCGGCTTTTGAAAACATTTAAATCGGTTGTTGTATGTTCTGCCTTTCTCTCTGTTATTTGCTTTTTTATGGGAATGGTAATTTCGTTTGCCTACAATGTTCCAACAGGAGCTAGCATTGTTGCGGTGAATTTGATTTCGTTTTTAGTTTTTTGCTTGATTTCGTTTTTTAAAAGAAAAAAGGAGTTGCTATGAAAATTTCCATTTTGCCTCTTTTAATGCTTTTGCTCTGCCCCCACGCAATGGCACAAGCGAACAACAAATCCTTTTGCCTCCTCAAAGA
>Ga0268262_10004091_pt1 | contig 15278 bp, 13 predicted proteins | sample TergutNc150P3_FD_190354 | JGI IMG/M metagenome (GOLD analysis project Ga0268262, IMG submission 190354) | Nasutitermes corniger P3 segment gut microbial community from laboratory colony in Florida, USA - Nc150 P3 (SPAdes) (version 2) | ecosystem: Host-associated > Arthropoda: Insects >... | reverse complement strand
AATACAAAAAAATTATTTTTTTGTAGAAGCATGCGAAATTCTGTCGTTTATTGCGATTCCAAGCCCTTCTTTCGGCGCTAATTGCACAAATATTCTTAAAAATTTACCATTGTCCAATTCATGAAGGGTTTCAAAAAAGCGTGAAGCCGCTTCCAAAATCGACCCTGTTTCGGAAAGAACCCTAAAAATTGCATTTTTTGGCGGTTTTTGGGCTGAAATCCACGAATTTCGAGTATTCCCGTCAAAAAACAAAAACGCGCTGTCTTTTTCGTACTCTTTTTGCAAGATTTCTTCTTCCATATTGAGGGCGGCAAGCGGCGTATGGGGAGCGTAATGGCTCTTTAACTGCCCGGGGGAGACAAGTCCGCCCGATACATCGTCGGCAGGAGAGGCGTCCTCAACATGCCCTATCAATTTTTCAATCGCCTCTTTAGGCGTGCCGCCCGGTCTGAGTATCTTTACGCTTGCGGGAGCGGAAGCAGTAACGCCTGTTATATCGATTACGGTGGATTCAAGCCCGATACGGGTTGCTCCTCCGTCTAAAATCATATCTATTTTATCACCTAACTTATCCCGAACATGTTCCGCTCTTGTCGGGCTTAAAGAGCCGAAGGGGTTTGCGCTTGGGGCGGCTACCGCTCCTGTTGAAAGCGAAATAAGTTCCCTCGCCGTTTCGTGGTCGGGAAAACGGATTGCCGCCGTCTCAAGCCCTGCGGTAGCGATACCGGGTATTTTTTTGTTTTTGGGTAAAATAATGGAAAGGGGACCGGGCCAAAGGTTTTCCGCCAGCGTAAAAAGTTTTTGTCTTGTCTCTTCCGTCAAGATTGATAAATCCGCAACATTTTCAAGAGAGTCAAGCGAGGCGATGTGAATGATCAGCGGATCAAAGTGAGGGCGGTTTTTCGCCTCAAAGATTTTCGCAAGGGCGGCGGCGTTAAAAGCGTCAGCGCCAAGACCGTAAACTGTCTCGGTTGGGAACGCTACAAGACCGCCGTTACGCAGGATTTGCGCCGCTTGTTTGAGGGAGTCTTTGGAAACGGGGAGATAGTTCATGTTAGTATATTACTGCATTTTCCAGCTTCCGTCGCTTAACAGGTATCTGCCGGGTTTTTTGCCGTTGGAAGAATAATAAGCGTCGAAATTATTTGCTGTTGTGTAGAGAACGTTTCCGCTGACATCGGTAAAAACTATACTGCCCCTTATTCGTCCGTCGGGCGGACGGGTGTCAAAAGCTCGGTTTCCCAAAGTTTGAACCGACGACGGAATTGTAACATTTGTTATAAAATTATTGTAAAAAGCACCGTCTCTTATCGTTGTTACGCCCGATCCAATCACTATCGATGTAAATTTGTTGCCGGAAAAAGCGCCCTCCCCTATTGTTGTAACTTTAGCGGGGATATCAATGGATTTAAGTTTATTGTTAAAGAAAGCGTAATCGTCAATTAACGTTAATGAAGCGGGCAAAACTACGGTTTCCAGCTGATTATTGGAAAAAGCGCCTTTGCCGATTGTTGTGATATTTGAGCCGAGCGTTACCTTGGACAATTTGTTTCCTGTAAAAGCGCCCATGCCTATTTTTGTAACATTGTTACCGATTGTTACGCTTTCCAGTTTGTTAAAGGAAAACGCTCCGTCCCCGATAATCGTTACGGAATCGGGGATAGTGACCTCTTTTAACCCCTTCCCGATAAAAGCGCCGTCGTTTATTATAGTTACTTTTTTGCCGTCAATGGTTTCAGGGATAGCGAGGGTATTTGCCCTGCCTGTGGAGCCGGTAATTGTAAGCCCTGAACTGTTATCTTCCACCTTTATACGCAGTCCGCTGTCAGCGAAAACGGCGGCGGAGAGGGATAAAAACAGTAAAAAAAGTCCTTTTTTCATCTATTTAATTATAGTACCGAATTTATGCCAATTCAAGGGGAATTTTAACCATGATAGCCAAACTTTCAATAATCAGCTAAACTGTACACATGAATAAAAAAATTGCTTTTACTTTCCGGCGGTTGTTTTTGGTGATTTTTGCCGGGACGCTGATGGCTTTTAATATAAGGACTTTTGTTCACGCAGGCGGGATTATTCCCGGCGGATTTACAGGACTTTCCTTGCTGATTCAGAAAATATGTCTGCAATACGGAAAATTTAATCTGCCCTTCAGCGTACCGTTTTATATTTTTAATGCCGTCCCTGCGGCTGTATGTTTTAAATTTATCGGGAAAAAATTTACTCTCATTTCTTTGCTTGCCATTATTATTACGGGCTTGCTTACCGACTGGCTGCCTTCCATGTTCATAGAAATAATCAAATTGCATGATACCTTGCTTTCATCGGTGTTCGGCGGAGCTTTAAACGGACTTGCCATCGCTCTCTGCCTTTATGCCGGAGCCACATCGGGCGGTACGGATTTTATAGCGATTTTTATTTCAGAAAAATACCGCAAAGACGCATGGCATTATATTTTTATCGGGAACTTATTTATTCTGGCGTCCGCCGGATTCCTTTTCGGCATTGACAAAGCTCTGTACTCCATAATTTTTCAGTTCACGACTACTGTAACTTTAGAGTCCCTTTACCGGAATTATCAGCAAAGAACGCTCCTTATTATTACCAACAAGCCGGATTTAATTTTTTCCGTTATCAACGAAAAAACCCACCACGGAGCTACATGTTTTGACGGATTCGGCAGTTATGAGAAAAAAAGCCGGACTCTGCTTTATTCCGTAGTAACCGCCAATCAGATAAAAACCCTTATTCCGGCGATAAGAGAAGCTGACAGCGACGCGTTTATAAACGTTCTTAAAACGGATCAGCTTAACGGACGTTTTTATCAAAAACCTTATGATTAATTATCTGGGCATTTCGACAATCGGTTCAAAGTGAGGGTTTCTAAGCTGGTTTATAGCGCGGCTTTGCCATTCGCCGGCTTGCGGAACAACGGCAAGGAAATCCCAAATAGCGCGGGCGGCTTGCGGTTTTCCGTTTCTGTAAAGGCTTGTGCTTAAATAATAGGCGGTTTTGTAATACTCAACTTCATCTATGTATGAAACAAGCATTGGGTTTCTGTTCGCTATGGCGGCTAACTCGGCGAGAGAGTGAATTTGGTTTTCTCCCCGTGCGTCTTTTTCGGTAGTAAAGGCAAAATCATATTGACGCCTTTTTATTTCTTCCATAATGATTGAATTCTGAATAAGAAATGAGAACATTAAATGAGGCTCCGCCGACGGACGTCCTCTAACAGCGTAATAGTATCCTAAATATCTGTGCGCTTTTTCAGATGTCTTATTGTTGTATCTGTACAATTCAAGAAAACGGTTAATGCCGTGCTCCGACAATGTTTTTGTCATGGCGGATCTTTCAAAGGAAGCGTACGCTTGATCATAAGGCAAAGAAGCGTTTTGCGTATTGTTGTTTGTTTTTGCGGATACCGCTTTAGCCGAGTTAATCCAAAGAGAATCCGAAGTATCGATTATCGATTCATAAACTTTTATCATCTCGGTATATTCTTGTCTTGTGTCATGAATGGCGGCGATTTTATACTGTATTGTTATACCGAAATCAGGCTCTTCAGACGCAAGCAAAGGACGATCGCTGATAATCGAATATGCTTTTTTATATTGGGCTAACGCTAGCGGCAATTCGCCTTCTATTCTGTAAACTTCGCCTATCCAGTATTCCGCCTCGGGGTAATCTTTTAATTTGTTAAACGCCGCAAGAGCCGCTTTTGCCGAATTGTCAAAATATGTTTTCGGAAAACGATAATAAAGCTCATCAAGAGCGGCGACAGCTGCTTTATAAAGATTGTCACGTGCAATTTTTTCAACTTTATCAAGCGAGTCCCCTACTCTGCGGACTTCACGCTGGGACAGCAATAAAACAAAATCACGCTCCATCTGCTCATACATGGCTCGTCTGTCACGGCGTGAGTCTTCAAAAAGCATTAACGCAGAACCGTAATCTCCTGAGCGAAACATTTGTTTGGCCTGCTCAAATGAAAGCCACCACGGAATCGCAACGGGCTGGGAGAAAAGCGGAGTTAAAAGTAAAACTAATAATATTAAAAATATCGATTTCTTCATAAAATTTTCAATTCCTCTTCAAAAACCGCGTCCGCTTCCTCTGCGGTTATCGTTTTTATCACATTACCATTCTTAAAAATCAGCACTTTGTCCCCCGCTCCCGTAATACCCAAATCGGCGTGTTTCGCCTCCGTGGGGCCGTTTACTTCACAGCCCATAATCGCTACGGTTATGTCCTTATCAAGGGCATAAAGCCTTTGAAGCCAACGGCTTGTAAAACCGTGGGTGTCAAAGCCGTGCCTGCCGCAGCGGGGGCAGGAAACAATGTTTACGCCGCGGGGCTTTAATTTTATATTGCCCTCTGCAAGCTGGGCAGCCGCGGCGATAATTTCTCTGCCGGCGATTACCTCATTTTCCATTGTATCGGAAAGCGACACTCTGATTGTATCGCCGATTCCTTCCGCCAGTAATGTTAAAAGAGCGGCGGCGTTTCTTACAACGCCTGCTGTTAAAGGTCCGGCTTCGGTAACTCCTGCATGGAGGAGGACTGCAGGAGCCCGAAGCCGAAACAATTTGTTCGCATTTATATTATCGGCAACTCTACCCGCTTTCATTGAGACCAGATAATCATTAAAACCAAACTCTTCAAATATCGATATTTCCCTTTCCGCCGCCTGAACAAGAGCTTCCGGGACGCTTAAAACGCCCTGTTCCGCTTTTTCACGCAAGTCTAAAGGCAGGCTTCCTTCGTTTACCCCGATTCGGATAGGAACGCCGTTTTTGGCGGCTTTTTCCAGTACGGCGCATACTTTATCCTTGCCGCCGATATTTCCCGGGTTAATACGGATTTTTGAAATGGGAAAATCCATGCATCGAAGGGCGATTTTATAGTCAAAATGAATGTCGGCGCAAAGCGGCATGGAAACCATCTGCGCCAGCCGTCCGAGAACCTCGGCGGATTCAATGTCGGGAGCCGCAAAACGTAAAATGCCGCAGCCTAACGCCTGTAAAGACTGAATTTTACGCGCCGCGCCGTCTAAATCCGCAGTTGTAAGCCTGTCTTTCCACATGGTTTGAACAATAACCGGGTTGTCGCCCCCCAAAAAAACAGGGCGAATATGAGGAAAATTGCCTATTTTTACAATTTTATTAATTTTGTTAATTTTTCCTTGTTCCTTGTAATTTAACTATATTATACTATAGTAAGAGATGGAATTCACCATAACGAAGGACGAGCAGCAAATTTTATTGACTCAGGCGCGCGAAGCTATTACCTCAAAGCTTGAGGGGCGAAAACCGTCATGGCAGGGAGAAATAGGCGAAAATTCAAACCTGAATACCCCCTGCGGCGCTTTTGTGTCCCTTCACATGAAAGACAGCGGACGCAGTCTGCGCGGCTGTATAGGCAGAATGGCGGCAAATTTGCCCCTTTTGGAAACCGTCCGGCTTATGGCGGAATCTGCCGCTTTTGAAGACCCGCGTTTCCCGCCGTTAAAAGAAGATGAATTGCCAAATCTGCATATCGAGATTTCCGCGCTTTCACCAATGTCGCCGTGCCCTGACCCAAGAAAGGTAAAAGTGGGGGTTCACGGTCTTTTATTGACGGGGCGAGGAAGATCGGGGGTTTTACTGCCGCAGGTTCCCACGGAACAGGGCTGGGACTTGGATCAGTATCTTGATTACATCTGCGTAAAATCCGGATTGCCGCAAGGGTCGTACAATGCGCCCGACACACAGCTCTACACTTTTACCGCTGTTGTTTTTGGAGAGGAATAATGGAACTGCGACTTTCACAATTTTTTACAAAACACACCTCTGAAAAAGCCGGATTTATTTCCTCTAACGGAACGACGGATCCGATAGTAAACTCTCTTGAATACGACTCGCGCAAAGTAAAACCGGGAGCGCTCTTTTTCGCACTCCGCGGAGTTCATACGGACGGAAGCCTCTATATCAGAGACGCCATTAAAAACGGAGCCGTAGTAATCGTACATGAAAACGATATCGAATTATTTCAAGATGACATTGTCTACATAAAAGTTAAAGACGCGCGTTTTTCTATGTCCCCTATTTCCGCGTCCTATTACGGTTTCCCGTCAAGACGTTTGCTCGTAACAGGAGTAACAGGAACAGAAGGAAAAAGCACAACGGTTTATTTAATCTGGCAGTTATTAAAACTGATGGGAAAGAAGGCGGGATTTATTTCCACCGTTCAGCATTGTTTGGGCGGCGAGGTTCTTACTAATACAGAGCATCAAACCACGCCCGAAGCGACTGTTATTCAGAGAATGTTAAGAGAAATGGCAGATAACAACTGCGAATACGCCGTATTGGAAGCCAGCTCTCACGGGCTTTCGGTAAAAACAAACCGACTGGGCGACGTTGATTTCTGCGCCGGAGTGTTAACCAACATAACACACGAGCATTTGGAATTCCACGGAACATGGGAACAGTACAGGGACGATAAAGCGAATCTTTTCCGCATTGTAAATAATTATGCGCATAACGACGGTGTTCCTTTTATTGAACCGTTCGGCGTTGTAAATAACGACGATAAAAGTTCCCGTTATATAATGAAATTATCAAATAACAGCATTTACAGATACAGCCCCGCCGGAAGAGACGGAGACTTGATTCTTTTAACGATATCAAGCAGCGCGTGGGGCAACTGGTATTTGGTCACTATTCCCGAAACTGATGAGCAGATTGAAATAAGGGATCAGCTTCCCGGCGCTTACAATTCGGGGAATGTGCTTGCGGCGACTCTTACTGTGGCGCATTTATTAAATATTCCGATACGCGAAGTTGTGCCGCATATAAAATATTTAAAGCCCGTAAGAGGCAGAATGACATCTGTCGGCGGAAAACAGCCGTTTGAAATTGTTGTGGATTACGCTCACACGCCTTCATCTTTCCATACAATTTTCCCGCCCCTTCGCGCGCGGCTTGATAAAACGGGCGGCAGAATAATAAGCCTTTTCGGTTCCGCCGGAGAGCGTGACACGCACAAAAGAGCGGAACAGGGAAAAATTGCCGCCCACTACAGTGATTTTATTATTCTTACGGACGAAGACCCTCGCGGAGAACGTCCGCGCGACATTTTGCTGGAAATTGAAACGGGCGTATGCAAAGATCAAGGTTTAAGGATTGTAAAAGCCGTTGATCATCCCGACATGATAATTGATCAAAACAGGGCGGTCTTTGAGCGCGACAAAAATCTTTTCCTTATTCCCGACAGACCCACCGCTATACGCAAAGCCCTCTCTCTGGCGCACGAAGGCGATCTTGTGCTGTTATTAGGCAAGGGACACGAGAACTCGATTATCTACAAAGACCGTGTTATGCCCTTTGATGAAATAGCAGAGACCGAGAAAGCGCTAGCGGAGATGGGGTTTTAATTAAGAAGACCTTAATAGGAGAAGACCTCACACAAAGGACACGGAGGAAGAGAAGATCACTAAGGAAGAGGTTCAGGGGTTATCGTTCGTTATCTTATCTTGAAGTTCACACATATAGCCTTCGGACAAAAACCCCTTCTTCCCTCTTCGTGTCCTTTTCTTCCTTTGTGTCCTTTGTGAGAATCTTCTTCCCTATATGTCCTTTGTGAGAATCTTTTCTATATCATCTATCAAAGTATCCGGTGTGGACGCTCCGGCTGAGATGCCGACACTTTTAAAACCATAAAATTCCTCCGGTATCTCTTCAACTCGTTCTGTTATGGCGCAGGGTTTGCCGCTTTCTTGGGCTATCAGCAGCAGGCGGCGTGTGTTTGCCGACTCTTTGCCGCCGGCTATTATTACAGCGTCAACTTTGTTTAAAATTTCACGTAACGCCTGCTGGCGCTCTGCTGTGGCGGCGCATATTGTGTCTATTATCTCTAAGTCAGGAAAATATTTTTTTATCTCATTGCCTATGCTTCTGTATTCGTCCTGCGAAATTGTCGTCTGCCCTAAAAGAGCGGTTTTTGCCTCTCTGTCCGCCTCATGCAAAGCGGCGGCGGCTTCCCTCGCCTGTTCGCTATTCACAACCTGCTTGCAAAACGGAGCGGAACTTGCGTACCCTTTGATTCCCTCTATCTCCGCGTGCGACGACTCCCCGGCAAGAAATAAACTGTAACCCGCGCGGGAGAGCTCCTGTGTCTTTAACTGGTTTTTTTTCACATTGGGGCAGGTTGCGTCTGTTACTTTACAGCCTGTGCCGCGCAATTTTTCTTCCGTTTGAGGACTTATCCCGTGCGCGCGGATAATTACTCCGCTGTTTTTTAATTTACCGTCTAATTGATCAAGAGCGCTTTGGTCTAAAGCAATAACTCCCTGTTTTTCAAGGTCGGCTGATACTTGCGGATTGTGAATAAGGTGTCCGAGAGTGTAAAGGGCGCAGTGTTCCTGCGCCGCTTTTTTTGCCTGCTCTGTTGCAAGTTCCACTGCCCGCCTTACTCCCATGCAGAAACCAAGTACGCGGGCGCGGATTATTGTCATTAACTGCCTTATGCCGCTTTTTTCTTCGCTTTGGTTTTACTGTTGTTTTCCCAGAAGTTTACAAAACCGGAGGCGATAAAGAGCGACGTGTATGTGCCGGATGTCATACCTATCAGCAATATAAGGGCAAAATCTTTCATTGCTCCCGTTGTAAAAATGAACAGCGATAAAACGGCAAGCATCGTCGTAACTGTTGTTATGATAGAACGCCCTAAGATACCTGTCAGCGAAATATTCATAATATCGGTGAACACATTATCGGGGTATACTCTGATATTTTCCCTTACGCGGTCGAATAAAATTATCGTGTTATTAATGGAGTAACCAAGAATGGTAAGAATCGCCGCGATTGTCGTGGTGTTAAACTCCATTCTTGCCCAAACCAGATACGCGATTATTACAAGCAAGTCGTGTAAAATGGCGATTACACCGCCGACAGCGTATTGAATTTTAAAACGAATAACAAGATAAATTAAAATTATAAGAAGCGTAAGAGGTATAAGGTAAAATACCTGATCAATAAGTTTTTTAGACTGGCTTGATCCTACATAATCGGATCGCATAACGGCAATGCCGCCCTCTCCGAAAGTTAATTCAAGAACTTTCACAATATCATCCGATTTTACCCGCTCGCCGGCTTTATCTTCTATGCGAATCATAAAATGACGATCCGCCGGCGTTCCGATATTCTGCACGGCGACGCTCTGCGTAAAACCCGCCATTGCGGTTCTTAAATCGGAAATACTTACGGGAGCGCTTTGCGGATCAATATAATGAATTACAAAAGGATCGTCTTTGCTTAAAACGGGATTTCCCTGAGAACTGAAAATAAGCCACTGCGAGTTTATATTTTCATTCGCCGGCATTATTACTTCCATGTCGCCTAACTGCTGTTCTACGGCGCGTTTAATCGCTCCGATACTGTTATATTCGTTAAAGGTAAATGAGTAGGTTTTTGAGTCCAAGCTTGAGCCTGAAACAATTATGTAAATACCGCGGCTGTCCGATTGAAAAACAGCGGTTGATGCGCCGTTCCAGCGAAGACTGAACGCCGTAGGAGCGATTTTAACTTCCTGAATAAGACCGGCTTGAAAATCTACGCCCAGAGCGAAGCCTTTGTTTATTATGTAGCCCGATATACTGAAAATAATAATAACAGCCGAAATTATCGCGGCGGGGAGAAAGAATTTTGAAAATCTAAGCGTCTTTTTCATATACTCACCGCCTTTACGCCTTCTTGAATACGAGTTCTCCAGCTTATCGAAAGACCTTTCTTTCGCATAACGTCAGTGTCAAAGTCGAAGATTAAACGCGATACGAACAGGGCTGTGAATACCGAGGAGAAAACGCCGATTGAAAGGCTTACTGCAAACCCTCTGATTGGACCGGAACCTAACTGCGAAAGGAAAAGAGCGGCGATAAATGTGGTTATGTTGGAGTCCATAATCGCCCAGAACGCTTTTCCAAAGCCGGCTTCTATTACAGCCTTCCTTGATTTGCCTAAAATCATTTCTTCTTTCATACGCTCAAAGATAATTACGTTTGCGTCTACCGCCATACCGATTGTTAAAATAAAACCTGCGATTGCCGGAAGCGTCATTGTAAAATTAAGAGCGGAAAGAACGCTGAACATTATATAAAAGTTTATAAGCTGTGCGATAATCGCGTTAATGCCCGCTGTTTTATAATAAACAAGCATGAAAACAAAAACCGCCGCAATACCGCCTAACAGAGCGTAAAGCCCCTGACGAATTGTGTCCTCTCCCATAGAAGCGCCGATACTCTGCTGGCTTGCAACTTCAAGCTCCACGGGAAAAGCCGCAGTCCTTAAAACAAGAGCAAGGTTTTCCGCTTCTTCCGAGCCGAACCCGGTAATAGTTCCTCTTTCGTGAATACCCGTGGAAATATTCGGGTGGGATTTTACTTTGTTATCCAAAACAATGGCAAGATTTTTATTTATGTTAGATGATGTCAGTTTGTAAAAAAGGTCTCCGCCTTCGCTTGTCAATTTAAAAACAACTTCGGGTTTGCCGTCCATATTATTGCGATCAACAGAAGCGTCCTCTATGTAATTGCCGTCGAGTCCTATTTCTTTTTTTACCGCGATATAACGCAGGCTTCCGTCTTCGTTTCTTACCTGCTCGTCAAGTCCGTATCTGTCTTTTTTATAAACGCCTAAAACTACAACGTCGGAAGGAACGATATTGGGGTTAAGCAAATTGCCGTTTGCGTCAAAAGTTGTCGTCGGGTTGTAGGCGTAATATTGATTAAAGGCTTGAGTCGCTTCGGAATCTTCCAGTTGGAAGGTGAGGCTTCCTTTACCCATGATAATATCGTTTATTCTTTCGGGGTCCGCCGTGCCCGGGATTTCAACATAAATCTGATCCTCACCCTGACTGCGGATAACAGGCTCCGTTAAACCGAATTGATCGATCCTGTTATTCAAAACTTCCAAGGCGCGTTTCATCGCATCCGCGGGATTATCGTCGGTTAAAGTGCGCCCAACCTGCAATACAATGCTCAAGCCGCCTGAAAGATCGAGACCGAGTTTTACGGCGTTCTTTTGCAGATCTTTTAAGGCAAAAATATCATCGGCGTATTTTTGCTCTATTGCGTCTACCGCTTCTCTCTTTGAGTCAAACACGGGAGGGGCAAGGACGTTCTTTGCCGTCCATTGTTCGGGGAGAGGCTTCTTTACGGCTTTATATTTTTTTTTCGCAATTGCCGTAAGAAATTCCAAATCGGCGGGAATTACATTATCGCCTGCCGCGGCGTCAAGAAGACGCTGCAGGCTTTCACCTGCGGCTTGAGACGCATAAGTCCTTATCTGCTGTCTTGATTCCAACGCCAGCGTCTGCTGATCCCTCGGAACGAAAAAATACCAGCGTATCGACGGCCGCAAAAACAGAAAACAAACGCCCAGTATAATCAATAAAATAACAAACCTGTAAGTTTTACTCATAATTATTCACCGCTTTCGGATGTTTCACCCTCGGTTTTCTCCTCGTTTTTATCTTCTTTATCTCCCGCTTGCGAGACAGTGGAAATAGAGCTTCGCAGGAATTTAAGTTTTACGTTATCATCGGCTTTGATAATTACTGTTGTTTCATCCATACTTTGAACAGTACCGTGAAGTCCGCCGATTGTAACAACTTTGTCGCCTTTTTTAATAGCGGAAAGCATTTTTTCGGTTTCTTTGCGTTTCTTGTTCTGCGGTCTTATAATCAGTAAATAGAAAATCGCGATTATAACGATAAAAGGAATGAAACTGCTCAGCAAACCCCCTCCGGTCGCAGCGCCTTCTGCGCCTGCCGCCTGCTGAGCGCCCATAAGTAACGGTAAAATAAATGTATTCATTGATAACATCCTTAAAAATAAATTGTTCTATAGATTAGCATAACAAGGGGTGTTGTTCAAGTACCCAAAACCCCTAAAAACCCCCTAAAAAGAGAAGAATTTCTCACAAAGGACACAAAGGGGGAGAAGGACACTAAGGAAGAGGGAAGAAGGAGTTTTTGTCCGTTATCTTATCGTGAAGTTCCACGCTAAACTCTCGTACGACAACCCCTGATCTTCCCTTTGTGATCTTCTCTTCCTCCGTGGTCTTTGTGTGCCCTCTTCTTGTAATTTAAGTTAAATTCGCGGGGGGTTTTATGCCGAGCATTTTTCTTACTTCCGCCATGTTTTTGGGGCCGGATGTTACGGAAACGTGGTTTATGACGGCAAAGACGCGCATAGGCGTTTCTTGTCCGGCTATCTTTACGGACGGCATTTCTTCCGTATTATAGAAAAATTTTACAAGGTTCCATGTGCTTTCGGAAATCAATATGTCCGTGCCGAAACGGCGGTTTAATTCTTGAATTTTAAACGCCAGATCTAACGCGTCTCCTATTACCGTATACTCAACGCGGTTGGCGGAACCTACTTGCCCCGCGGTAACAATGCCCGATGTTATTCCGCAGGAAATGTTTATGGGTGTGTTTTGCGGCTGTTCTCTGTTTATCATAAGAAGAGTCTTTCGCATTAACAGCGCGGATTTAACGCAGTTAAAAGCGTCCTTTGCGGGGCTTCCCGTTGTGTTTGCGGTTCCCCAATGCGCCAAGCATGAGTCGCCGATAAACTTATCCACAATGCCGTAAGTTTTTTCCACGCAGTCTGTTACTTTGGAAAAATAATCGTTAAGCCATACAAGCAGTTTATCGGGGGCGCTCCTGCCGCACTCATTTGTAAACCTTTCGTATTTTTCCGGAAAGCCGCGTATACCGCATGAAAAAATTGAAGCGTGTTTTATGTCTCCGCCCGAATTAATTTCGCCGCGCAGTGATTTAAGCGCTATCTCGCGGTTGGAAAACTTTACAAAAGAGGCTAACGAATCGCTCATGTGCTGAAAATTGTAGGTAAGAAAGCCGATTTCATCGCGTGTCCGCGGTTCTAACTCAATGTTAAAATCGCCGTCCTCTATTTTACGCGCGGCGGCGGACAAAAGCTTTAAGTCTACGGTAACGTTTCTTGAAAAATAACGGACAAAAAGAAGAGTTATAAAAATGACGGCGGCGGATAAATAAAAATTACGCCGCGTTACGGCTTTTATTTCATCGAATATTTTATCGTATTCAATACCGGTTATAACGATTGCCGACTGCGCTTTAAGTTTTGTAAAGGCGATATAATGCCTAACTCCGTCTATATCGCGTAAATCCTGCCTGCTTTCCATGACACTCTCGCGGATTCTGCGGACATACTCCACGCCGGAAAGATTCGCCGAGTCCTTTATCAAGGTGAAATCCGTGTGAACAAGAACGTCGCCTGAGCTGTTTAATAAAAAAGACTGATTTTCCCCGTAATTTAAACTGTTATTAAAATACACGGGCGAGAAGACGACAAGCATGGCGCGCCCTTCCGTTTTTGGAACTGCGGGCAGCGGGCAAAATAAGGCAAGCAAGTGCATGGAAAAAGCGACATAGGCGTTTAACAAAAACGTTTCCCCTTTTGCCGCCCTTTGAAAATACGCCTTTGTTTCCGTGTAATAAGGCATAACCTGCGAAGAATCTGCTCCCTTTGAATAAAAGAAATCTTCGTTTGTAATAATATTCACGCTGTTATTATTCGCCTGAAAAACAATCGCCGCTATTGATTTATTTTCCGCAAAGAAAAACGCTTTTGCCTGTTTCGCGATATCGCTGTTAACGCCGGAAGAATTAACAATTTGAACCAAAACCTGCGCGTTAGAGCGTATTCCGGACAAAACATGCTCCGTTTCCGCCGAAACACGCCTATTTACCTCGAAATTGTTTTTTTCCGCCTCTGTTTCGGCGTCGCGGCCTACCATGTAGTAGCAAAAGAACACTATGAGGGCAAGGGCAAGGAGAACAAGGGAGACAATAAGGGTTGCCAGCTTCGCCCCAACGGGAAAAAGTACAAATTTATCTCTTAAACGGCCTTCTGAATGCGTACTCATGGTTTTGTAATTTTAGAGAAAAAACCGTAAAAAGGCAACATTAAAAAAGGCTGTCCGTCGGGACAGCCTTTACCGTGTTACCCGCGCTGTCCGGCATAGCCGGATAGCGGGGTAAAATTCTTCGCTGACTAGTAGTCAGAATTATGGTGTTGGTGGGGCTGGGAAAGCGGGTTTGGTGTTTGTGGTAGTATCCTGTTTATAGTTGATTGTAGAGCCGTTATATGTAACTTTACCAAAAGTATCACTGGTAGGATTCTCGTCATAAGTACCTATTAAACCGGCATCATATATAGTTGTTGTCGGGTTACTTGTTGTCCCGGGTTTATATGTGTACTTAATTTCAGGCGCTTCACCGTCATCGCAGGCGGTAAATGTCATTCCGAAAACAAGCGCAAGAATTACAAGCGCTATCATTACTTTTAATTTCATAATTTAACTCCTTATGTTAATTTAGCATCTATTAAATAGACACTTTGAAAAATACCGGAACTCCGAATTTAACAACACTCACATTATCTTTATATGATGTTGTTCTCTTGGAATTGGTATTAGGGTTCCTAGTTTCAGTTTCTCTTTCATTTGCATTAGTAACCAAGCCGAAATTTAAACCAATTCCAAAGGTTACGTTGCCGGCGTTGAATTGCGCGGTAATAGCGGCGCGTAATTCATCTTTTGTTCCTACTGTCTTACTTGTAGCTGTTGTCTCTGATGTTCCGGTAGCGCCGTTCCCAATATCTCTTTCTATTGTAGTAACTTCCAACAGATTCAAAAGCGCAAAAGTTACGCCCAGGTTATCGGAGAGAGAAATGTCAACTCCAAGAACAGAGTTAAGCGCAAACCAATTCTCAGTCATTACCTTATAATTTGTATAACCGCCGCCAACTGTTGCAGGCGCTGTTTTGCCGGAGTATAAGCGAGTGCTGTAGTCAAGACCGTAAACTCGCGTATCAGAAGCTTTTTCCCCGGTGTCCTTACCGGCTGCTGCCGCAAAGCTGATATTGTTGTTAAAGGTTAAGCCGACTTTTTCAATTCCGCTGTAGTTAAGCTTAATATCTACGCCGCTCCAAATCGGGTATTCATTCTCATAAGCCACAATACTTCTGCCTGTCGTAGTCGTATCTTGCAGTTCTTGTGTTTCATCTTTCCTAAATTGGGCGGTATAACCTACGCTGAGACCCAATTTTTCCACGATGTTAAGCCCGGCGTATACACCTAAAAGGTTTTCCCATGAGCCGCCGGTACCGCGTGCGACAGTGTTTTTATCACCGCCTTTAATTGCGTAGAACACGTCAAAGGAAAGAGGTCCCAGTCCCTTTCCGGAGAGCATAA
>Ga0268262_10004090_pt1 | contig 15283 bp, 15 predicted proteins | sample TergutNc150P3_FD_190354 | JGI IMG/M metagenome (GOLD analysis project Ga0268262, IMG submission 190354) | Nasutitermes corniger P3 segment gut microbial community from laboratory colony in Florida, USA - Nc150 P3 (SPAdes) (version 2) | ecosystem: Host-associated > Arthropoda: Insects >... | reverse complement strand
CCGGTAGTGGACAAGCCTATTGAAGAGATGACCGATGCCGAATTATGGGCGGTATTTTTTCAATATTTGACAGACAAGGAGAAACGGGGTAAAATAATTGAGATAATCAATCGAGAGGAGGCCATAGCGATGGCGTTAGACACTTTGGCAAATATCACGCAGGACGAGGTAGAGTACGCGCGCTTGTGTAACCTGATAAAAAGCGAACTTGACTATCAGACCGGAATGGTAGAAGCCGAACGAAGAGGGCTTACTAAAGGGCATGACGAAGGACTTATGGAAGGCCTTGCCAAAGGTCATGATGAAGGACTTATCGAAGGTCTCAACAAAGCCAGTTTTGACATTGCCCAAAAGATGAAAACAATGGGCTTTTTGGCGGAACAGATACAAGCCGTCACCGGCCTTTCCATAGAAACCATTACCCAATTATGACGCGCGCCTGATACCTGGCATAACATCATAAACTTAAGAATTTTTACCACGGAGTACTGCTGTCCTACGGGCAGCTTGGAGTTTCACGGAGGAAAAAGGTGTTATCGTACCAAAACTCCGTGGTACTCCATGACCTCCGTGGTTTTATTTTCTTAAGTTTATGATGTTATGACTGACACCTTTGCGTGATCCGGATTTGGTAGTTGGTAATTCTGATGCCTAAATTACAGGTGACTGACACCAATTCGAAACCTTTTACTTTCATTCGTAAAATGCCATGCCACTATTACACCTAATGACACCACCGGTAGCGTAGGCCGCTTATCAGCGACGCTACGCGATTCCGGTGTCAGGCACCTTTGCGTGGCCATAAAATTAATTGTTAGAAATCAGCGGGTAGCGAATAGAAACTCTATCCGCTATCCACTGTTTCTTTGTTATGGTTGTTTCGTCCACGTTGTGCTTGACGTGTTTGGTCTGATATACGTTCCTTTTCCACCACCGGAGGCAAGGTACTTGTCGCGCAAGTCGCCATCGAATGGGCTGTAAAAAGAAGATGGATTATTAGCGTTAAACAGAGAACCAAAATTATCCGCAGAAATAGTTCCTTCAAACTTTACGCTGGTAAGGCTGGTACAATTTTGAAAAGCGTAACATTCAATGTTGGTAACGCCGCTTCCTATGGTTACGCTGGCAAGTTTGGTGCATTCGGAAAAGGCAGACCCTCTGATGTTGCTGTTTGGTATGGTTATGCTAGTAAGGCTGGTACAATGGAAAAAAGCAGCATCCCAAATGTCGGTAACACTGTTAGGTATGGTTATGCTGGTAAGGCTGGTGCAATTTTGAAAAGTCGAATTCGCAATGCTGGTAAAATTGGCGTTGGTAGGTAGTGTTACGCTGGCAAGGCTGGTGCAATAGGAAAAAGCATACTCTCCAATATCTGTAACGCTGTTAGGTATGGTTATGTTGGTAAGTCCACTACCTGCAAAAGCTCCTCCGTCCCCAAATCTTGATCCTCCAATTTCAGTAACGCTGTTAGGTATGGTTATGCTGGTAAGTTTCGTACAGTCTTTAAAAGCACCTAGCCCTATGCTGGTAACACCATCGGGTATAATAACGGTTTTCAGATAACTTTTAAAATTATATGCTGTCATAGTCGGGTTGTAATTCCATGTTATACTGAGGTTTGTGCAATTTTCAAAAGCGTTAGTTCCAATGCTGGTAACGCTGGCCGGTATGGTTATGCTAGTAAGGCTGGTGCAATTAAAAAAAGCGTAATACCCAATGCTGGTAACGCCGTCCGGTATGGTTACGCTGGTAAGGACATCAAAATGCTGGAAAGTTGAGTATTGGTTATAATAATTATAAACATAACCATTCACTATGCTTGTTGCCGTGTTTGGCAGAACTATCTTTACGATTTTATCCTTGCCATCGGAAAAATCTCTGTTGGGGTCAAATGCCCCATCGCTTCGTAAGCCGTCGCCGGAATCGGAGTTTGAACGAGTACAGACAGAAAGATCAAGGTTCACATACTTATTAGACGTATTAATCGCTTGAAGAAGCGCCTTCCAGTTGTCCTCTGTCAGTTGTATGGCAACATTAAGTATTATCGGGTTTGCGGTACTGGTTCCGCCTGTCTGCGCGGCAAGATAAAATCCGATGTCAGCAACATCGTTTATATTTGTTCCAATCCATTTGGTATACAAAGTTATGTTAGTGGTAACAACATCGTTATTAAAGTCCCACACAACAGTTAAAGCGGAGTTTTTATACCAACCGCCAAACGTGTAGCCGTCTTTTGTGGGAGCGGTAGGCGCGGAAATCTTGCTGCCACTTGTCACCGTAACCGGGCTGACCGTACTGCCACCGTTTGTGTCGAAGGTAACCAAGTGCGTATTTGGCGTTACAACTTCACCCGCTCCTGTACGCACCAGCCGAATACCAATGTCGTTCTGATCCGACGGATCATCGTTGTGCCGATACGCAGAACGCAGGAGCCGGCCGGCGTTGCTCCAACTCCCACCGCGAAGCACCCGGATGGAGCCAGTTTCAGGGCCAACCGGATTATTTGCTGGACTACTCGAATAATAACTTGAGTTATACCAATCCCAGCACCATTCCCACACGTTCCCGTGCATATCATACAATCCCCACGTATTGGCTGTCTTTTTTCCCACCTCATGTGTCTTACTCCCGCTATTACTGTCATACCACCCGGTATTGTCACTTATCGTTTCTCCGGTATTGTACGCCGTTGTCGTCCCCGCGCGGCACGCGTATTCCCATTCCGCCTCGGTCGGTAATCGATAACCATTTTTGGTAAAATTCGCCGTTACCGTCGCACCGGTTATCGGATACCCTGATGCCGGCGTCCTCCCGCTGATCGTATACACTTCCTGCAACCCTTCCCGTACGCTCAATTTGTTGCAGAACTCTACCGTGTCATACCACGTTACCCACTCTACCGGTAACTTACCCGGCGTTCCGCTTTCCCCGGATACCGCTGATGTGAATCTACTCGGATTTGTCCCCATCACCGCCTGGTACTGTTCCTGCGTTACCTGATACTTGCCCATGTAAAACCCACTCAGTGTTACCGAATGTTGTGTCTCATCGTTATTTCGATTTGCTTCGCTTGAGGGACTGCCCATTGTAAAAGTTCCGCCGTTTATCTGTACCATTTCAACAAGACTATCGGTAACAGAGGGGAGCAATGGCAAGTCGCTCATATTTAACAGCGTATTAAAGTTTATTTCAGCGCAACCGTTGGTAAATGAAACCTGCTTTGCGTATCTTACAGAACTTATATTTACCGCCATTATTACCAGATATGTTCCTGTTCCGTCAAATGCGCTTAACGGATTGGAATACTTTTGCAAATTTGCCGGAGATGAGGAAACCATCCCTATCGAAGTTGCCAAAATTTTTGTCAAGTCCGCCTGAATAGTGGTAAGTTCAGTCTGGCTTGTTATTTCCCCGGCATAATTATAGACGGTTATTGCCAGCGAACTTCCCGCGGATAAATTATCAATCGTGAGTTTGCCTTTTGTACCGCCATTGCCGGGTTCCGGTGCGTTGCCAAGAAGATCAGTCATTTCATCATAATCAACTGCGGCGCAGCCGTTCGTAAAACTCACCCCGGTTTTGTACAGCACTGTAATGGGGATGGTTGTGGTATACAGGGCTACCATGTAACTGCCGGTTCCGGTAAAGGCTTCAGCGGTATTTGCCGCATACAATGTCATGGAAGAAGACGCGGTTCCGGAACCTGCGGCGACAATATTTTGCGCTACAGACGCCCATTCCGATATATCGTTAATTGTGCCTGAGTGATTGTAGACTCCCACCACGTAATCTGCGCTATCGGGCAGATTATTAATGATAAGTGTTCCGTCGGTTCCCGAACCGGTGCCGCCACCATATACCACCGCCGTGAAACTGCTGAAACTTGCTGTGCCGTTTCCGTTGGTAAAGGTAATAGTCGCCCGACTGTACATGGTGTTTGTAGCGCTGGTAATGCTGCCGCTTGCGTTGAGCAGAAGTACCGAAAAACTGCCGGAACCTGTCCACGCACCTGTCGCGGACATTCCGTTCCAGCCAACAAGGTCAAAGACATTGCCGGACGGAGACAAGCCTCCTACTGCCTGATAACTGCCGGAACTATAGGCAGTGGTAATGGCGCTATAAGTGGAAATATCCGTTTTGCTTGAGAATATATACACCGTATAAGTTGCGCCGCCTGGCAGTCCATTAATGGTCAACTTGCTGGTAGGATCATCATGGCCTCCTCCCGCAGGACTGCTGCAAGCGGTAAAAACCAACCCCAAAACAGCCAAAGTAATAAAAATTCCGATGGTTACGGATTTTCTTTTCATATTGTACTCCTTATGTTTGTTGTTCTGCCCTCAAGGGCAGTAATACAAAAAAGCCGGTCAGCGCCTTATAGAAGCGCTATTCGGGCATTTTTTGATTATTTGCTTAAAGCATATAATATATTATTGATTATTTGTCAAGAACACATTGTTTGTCCGGTTTATCAGCTACTAGCATATAAACATGAGTATGATGAAGGTCTTTGTCTTTAACATGAAAAAATACCGTAAAAAAAGAAAGCTTTCACAGATGAAACTTGCGGAAATGCTCAATACTTCTACCAGTTATATTGGGGAAATTGAGATAAACAGAAAAGCTCCGTCTATGGAAATGGTCGAAAAAATAGCACAAGCCCTCAATATTGAACCTTTCAGGCTTTTTGTAGATGATAAAGACAGGACAGGTACCGATAAGGCGATAGATAATGATTACCTTGAATGTTTAACCACCATAGAAAGACAAGATTTGACAAAACAAATTATATCCCTTATATCAGATGATGTGGAACATATCTTGCAGCCTGAAAACCGTAAAAGAAAAAAGTAACCCCGCTTTTCAATCAATCCTCAAAAGCTTCCTCTTCATCATCACCCGCGGCGTATGGTATATCTTCCGGTTCGTCCCGGGCATAAGAAAGGTTAATCAATGCAAATTTCAATATTATTGCATACTCTTTAGGACTGTTATACAATAACTCAAGGAGAAAGGGTCATCGCTACGCGATGCCCTCCGATATAATTCGCCGCTCACGCGGCGTAAACAGGAGAAATATATGCCGCAATCACAAACCATGACCCTTGACGAAAAACTTGCCATTGGCTGTAAGGCAGCAGAATTATGGGATGCGGGGGATAAAGAAGGTTACGCCCGTCTTATGAGGACAGTCCCTTTACCCCCTTACATTGCAAAAGTAATGAAAGAAAAAGTAGGCATGGAATTTTTTACGAGGTATGACTGGAATCTATCGGAAGTAGAGGCTGAATTTGGACCTGATTACATTAGCAAGTAATATTGCATATGCCACAACGCTCATTGAAGCAGGCCGTAAGGGTTTTGCTGCCAAAGGAAAAGCCGAAGAAGGGCGCATTAACTACGAAAAAGGTATTACTGTAGCCATGTCCGCTTTTCAGGAAGCGCAATCGACCGCCGACCCCAAAACTATTTTACTAGCCGAGTATACATTCATTACACAGGAGCTTGAATTTTGCGAAAAATCTGACAAGGACACTATAAGCAGCCTGACAAGAGCCATAAGATTTTTTGATGATGCTTTCCTTGCCATAAAAGCCGTTGAAGGCTTGCATTACGATACAGTCGAACAGGCCATTCCCCACGATACAAAATACCGTATAAAAGGTTTCCCTATGGACGCCTATCACATAGCCTTTAACGGACACAAAGCAAGATTGCAGAACATACTCAAAACCCCTGGATTAGATCTCATAGAAAAAGCCCTTCTCAAACAGCGGCTTGTAAACCTTTCCGCCGGGCAGAACGGGTATGTGGAATTACAGAGGAAGGCTTTAACAAAATAAGAAAATGCTGTGTCAATTAAACTTCAATCCTCAAAAGCTTCCTCTTCATCATCACCCGCGGCGTATGGTATATCTTCCGGCACTATATCAAGAAGCTCAACCGTAAAAATCAATGTTGAAAAAGGAGGGATGATTTGGCCCGCGCCGCGCTCTCCGTAAGCCATGGAGGAGGGAATGTAGAGGCGGTACTTGCTGCCTACATTCATCAACATGATGCCTTCAGCCCAGCCGGGTATTACCATGTTGAGCGGGATTTCCTCCGGTTCGTCCCGGGCATAAGAGCTGTCAAACACTACGCCGCTGGCAAGCACTCCCTCATAATGCACCCGTACTATGCTGTTTATCGTTGGTTTGGGACCGCTTCCCTCTTTAAGCACCATATAGAGCAGGCCGCTGTTGGTGATGTTTATACCGTTCAGAGAAGCGGTTTCCGCAAGGAAAGCGTTTTCTTTTGCCTGTAATTCCACGGACTGTTTTCGCACCGCGTTTTCAAAGGCGTTTTGTACGGTTTCAAGGGCTTCGTCTCTGTCCATCACCGTCTGCAGCTGTTCCATCGCGGACCTCAGCCCTTCCATAAACGCGGAATAATCTATTTCCAGACCGGTCTGTTTAAGATCGTTTCCTACCATCATTCCAAACGCATAACTTGTCCGGGCCTTTTCCCCGGTAAAATCAACATCTTCCTGTATTCCATTGGCTTGAACCATCAACGCCGCGAGAAAAAAGCACAACGCTAAAACAGATCGTTTCATAAATTGTCTCCTTATTGAACGATGTCGAGCAGTTCAACCTGAAATACCAGCGTTGAGTAGGGCGGTATTTCCTGCCCGGCTCCCTGAGAGCCGTAACCCAAATTCGAAGGTATAATCAGGCGGTACTTGCTGCCCACACTCATTAATTGCAGGCCCTCGGTCCAACCGGGAATAACTCCGCCAAGGGGGAATTCTATCGGCTCGCCCCGCTCATAAGAACTGTCAAATACCGTGCCGTTGGTCAGGGCTCCTTCGTAATGCACTTTTACGGTATCGGCCGCCGTCGGTTTGGGGCCGTATCCTTCGCTTATTACTTCGTATTGCAGGCCGCTGCCGGTAACCGTAACGCCGGGTTTTTTGCTGTTTTCTGTCAGAAAGTCATTTTCAGCCTGCCTGTTTTTTTCATCGCGTTTCTCCGCAAGGGACCTATACGCTTCACTGAAAACCTGAAATGCCTCTTCATTGGAGTAACGGAGCTTGGCATCGCTCAGAACGTCTTGTATTCCCTGGATGAATTCATCCATATTGGGATAAAGATTATCCGTTTTCAGGCTTGTGCCCACATTCATCCCCAGGGCATAGCTGGCCTCTTTGCTGAAGTTTTCTTCCGGGGAAGAGGTTTTGGTTTTGCCCCCGGCCTTGCAGCCTGAAAAAATACAGAGCAAAACGACGGGCATAATTACCCAAAAAGTATGTTTCATGGGTTCAGCATATCCCTTATTTTACCTTTTGAATACCCCGATAAACATTATATGAAGATTTTTTTTGCCGCGATTGCCGCCATTGCGCTCATTGTTTCCTGCGCCGGCCTTCCTCCCCCGGAAACCGCCGTTATTCCTGAAATTCCCGAACCGCCGAAGTATATTATGGGGAAGGGAACGGTACCGGAAGAGCAGCTTGCCGCTTTTTTACTGAACACCAACGCGGAAACTGACGGCGATTTTGTCCGCCAGCTCTCGGCTTATTATGTTGAAGAAGCCGCCGCGGAAGGGGTAAATCACGATACCGCCTTTGCCCAGATGTGCCTGGAAACCGGCTTTCTGCGCTATGGCGGGCTGGTAACGCCCGATATGAACAATTTTTGCGGTTTGGGCGCCATTGGCCCTGAACAGACCGGCCTTATCTTTCCCGATGCCCGCAGCGGCGTCCGCGCCCATATTCAGCACCTTCAGGCCTATGCCAGCGCCGACCCGCTGAATCAGGATTTGATTGATCCGCGCTACCGTTATGTGAAACGGGGATCTTCCCCCACAATAGACGGCCTTGCCGGCACATGGGCGGCGGACAGGGCCTACAGCGAAAAAATCGGCGCTATTCTGCGGCGGCTGTATGAGTTTGCGCGTTAATGTGTGTTTGCGCGGTTGATGGCTCCATAAGCCATTTGACAGAATCAACGTAAAGCAATACCATAGTCTAAGGAGTATCTGTGGCAAAAGAAGAAGCGATAGAAGTAGAAGGCGTTGTCCGTGAAGCTCTTCCCAATACCATGTTCAGGGTAGAGTTGGACAACCAAAACGGGCATTTAATATTGGCCCATCTTTCCGGCAGAATGCGCAAGCACTATATCCGCATTGTCCCCGGCGACCGGGTTCGGATCGCCCTTTCCCCCTACGATTTAAGCCGCGGCAGAATCATCTACCGCGAACGTTAGCCCGCGTCGTGTTTCACACGTCAGGCAATATCCTTTTTTAATTCTTTTAACAACACCCATGTCGCGCCTTCGCCGCCGGTGGAAGCTTTTCCCCTGCCGCTTTCCCCCGCGAAGGGACAGCGCTCAATAAAGTCCATAACAACGCGTTTGAGCACCGGCTCGTCCGCCGAATGATTCCCCTTGCCGTGGATAATAAGAACCTTTTCAAGTTCTTTTTCCCGCGCATTGTTAAAAAATGTTTCCAACGCCAGCCATGCCTCGTCACGGGTTTGACCGTGTATGTCCAGTTCCGCATCCGGTTTTTTGTTGCGAAGGCGGCGGCGTTTTTCCTGCGCGCCGGACTGTCTGATTGTTTCTTCTGTATCTTTGGCCTGAATCTCCTCATCGGGAGAATCGCCGCCGGAAGGACGCTGTTTTTCCCATCTGTCCAAAATATCCCCAAAATTCATGATAATTCCCCTCAGTAAATAATTATATTCTCTTTCGGTACCCAGCCGGAAGTTTCGTTGCCGTCATTAACAATTACCCGCAGCCATGTTTCACGCTGTTTCTGAGTCTGGGGGTACGTTTTTTCATCCAGCAGGACCGGCTGCCCTTCCCTGAAACGGGCAATCTCCTCTCCGGCGGCGTCGGGGATTCGGCGGACAGCTGTCTCCCTGAGTATGGCGAAACGGGATTTTCCCCCGGAAAAGAACCGCGAGAGGCTCTGCCGCTTTTCATCATTGGTTCCGGTAAAGCCAAGAACCTGCTCCGCCCCGCGGCGGAGGACGGCAAAAAGGGCCCCTGCCGGATGATCCCGCTCGCTGCGCCTGAGCGCCGCCAGAGCGCCGGCAAAGTACCCGTTTTCCCACAAATCTTTCGCGGTACGGTAAATATCTTCACATTCGGTTTGATGTTTTTGATACAGGCGGAGATTGTCCTTTTTTGCCGTTTCAAGGGAAGGGAATGGCGGAACAGGATTGTTATCCGGCGCCGCCGGTGACTCTTGCGCCTGAATGCGCGCCGCGGCCTGGCTGCTTGCAGCCCCGGATGCCATTCGCGCGGTTACCGGTACGCGCAGGGCGGGTATCTCAAAATTATGACCGCCGTGTGAAAACCGGCGTCTTTCAAGGATAAACGTACCTACCTGAAGGGGAATGAGGCGCATTCTGATGGCAATACCGGATGTCTTTTCCTCAGACCGCAGCGGGAGGGATTCGAGTATATACCCCGGCGGCACGGGCGGCAGGAACAACTTCGCTTCCGGCGCCGGATCCGCGGCGCTCCAGCCATTGATACGCAGGGCAAAAACAGCGTTCTCCCCGACTTTAAGGTTTGACGGTATTCCTTCCCACGCAAGCTGGTAACTGCGCGATTCAACCGTATCCTGCGGCCGCCGCACATTCAGGACAAAGGGATCGGTCTTTATCTGCCCGCGGGGGGTAATGACCGTAAAAGCGTCAAAGTTGATGGTTCCGGGATTGTTTAATACAAAACGGTACTCCATTGCCGTCCAGCGTTCAAACGCCGCCGGCGAGACCGCGTTATTTTCAGCTTCTGTGTTGACAGGATTATTGATAGAGAACTGTCCGGTGGCGAAGTTAAGAAAACGCGGCGACTTGATTACCTGTTCCAGCAAAAGGGAACCGGTAAAATGCGGCGCCAGTACATCTACCTCGCCCGGCTCATCGTGGGCTATAAGCAGGGTAAGCGTCCATGTTGATCCCGCAACGGGACGATCCGGGGAAGTGCGGACAAGTATACGCGGTCCTTCCCGCTGCGCGAAAAGCGCCGCGGTCATTAACAACAGCGCCGCGAATAGTGTATTTTTTTTGCTAATAATCAAGTTCATCGGTACCATCTTCTTGCTGCCATTCCCGGCTTTTCCACTGGTTAAATTCCTTCTGCCGGACATATTCAAACAGGGCTGTCATGCTTTCGTTTTCATTTTCACCGTCATTCTTGCCGCCGCCTGAAGAGGTTTCCCGCGCAAGCGACCGGATACTTAACTCCAGATTCCGTTTTGCTTCTTTTTTTCCTCCGTCCACTTTAAGCGCTTTACGGAAAGAATCTATAGCGCCGGAAAAATCCCCCTCACTGAATAAAACAACTCCGGTATTGTAATGGATACGGTAATGAAGTTCCCGTCCGGCGGCAGGGCCGAACGATTCAAGCATGGTTTCCGCTTCGGCAAACCGGTCCAGCGCCGCCTTTTCTTCGCCCAGGGCAAAATAAACCGATCCAAGGCCGAACTCGGAATAGGGAGCGGCTTCCGCGTCACCGCGCGCTTTCATATAGGAGGAAATCGCCCTGATATACATCCCCCGCGCATTGCGAAAATTCGCCTCCATAATCAGCAGTTTGCCGGACACACGGGAACAACCGCACATAAGCAGTGAAAAAGTGAAAATTAAAAAGATTTTTTTTACCCGGCAATTATTTTTCATTTTTTCATTACTCATATTTATTACTTCTTGCTTACCCTTAACAGACAAGCTTTTGACGCTCCGAAGGCTATTATAGCCAGCATGGCGAATATGAACCAGCGGGCTTTTGGCTCATTTTTGTTTCCATAGGCTTCCAATCCCTGCGTCAACGAGCGCAAATAGCCGGCAAGCGTTCCTGAGGCATCCTGACGGTTCCCGTCAATATAGACGCCGCCTGTCTGTCCGGCCGCCATGCGCATTGCGGCCGCGTCTCTGCGGCTGATTATTTCACTCCCGGCGGAAATTCTCCTGCCCTCATCACTGCCCACGGCGATTGCGGTGACGACAATACCGTTCCGCTTGCAGCGGCTGACGGCCGCTTTAAGCGATCCTGACAGGGCTTCGCCGTCTGAAATCAGAAGTATCAGTTTTCTTGAAGGGTGGGACGGCTGAAAGGCGCTTGAAGCCGCGTCAAGCAATGACTCCAGATTGGTCCCCCTGCCGGTCATGGAAGAGCCGGCGGCGTCCATAAAGGCAAATACCGCCTCCGAATCCCAGGTAAGGGGAACGGCAACAATGCCCCTGTTTCGGCTGACCGCCGCGCCCATGCGTATTCCCGATATGGACCCGGCGGCCATGACGGAAGTCATGACGTAGGCCCTGCCGGCGGCTTCTTTGACAATTGCTATGCCGCGTTCCAGACGTGAAATTTCGCCGTCCTGCCCGTCGGTAATCTCCATACTGCGGGAAACATCTATGGCGATTACCACATCCAACAAACGGTGGTACTCACTCGGCAAGCCCGCCGGCAGGACTGTCGAAACCGATGCCTGTTCATCCCCCCAGCGCGGGCCCGCCATGGCGACAAGTGTGCAGACAAGAAAAAACCGGAAGAAAAACCGCGACGCCAACAATCTTTTCCGTAGGCTTCCCGGCAGGTTTTTTTTAACCTGTTTCCCGCGTGAGGAGAAATGATTAAAAAGGGCAAGGGGAATGAAAATAGCGCAGCCCAACAGAACCCAGGGGTTGTCAAAGACAAGGATTCCGCTCATAGCCATGCCCCCAGGAAAAAGCGCCTGACAAAACGCACCATAATGATAAGACTCAGGGCGGCGATCATAAATGACAGATAACAGGGATAGAATCGCGTTACCGTACCGGATCTGCGCACGACCATTTCCTGATCGTCAAGACGGGCAAAGGCCGCGGCAAGAGCGTCCGCCGAAGGCGCGGAAATCAAGATTCCATCGCCCGCGACGCTTATTTTTCGAAGGGCCTCCGTATCGTAGCTTGAGTCAAACAGGCCGGTACGGCGTATCCGGGTAAAAGGATCGACATAATCGATGGGAACTTCCCCGCCGGAACCAATTCCGATTATCCACAGTGAAATCCCAAGCTCTTTGAGCATCGCGGCGGCGGTTTCCGGGTGAATCGCCCCCGCGTTATTTTCACCATCGCTGATAAGAACCGCCGCCCTGCGGGGCGCGGCGGATTTTTCAAGATGGTAGGCCGCGAGCGCAAGCCCCATACCCAGGGCGGTTCCGTCGCCCATTTCGCCAAGACGCAGCCTATCCAGCCGCGAGACAAACAATTCCCGGTCTGTGGTTGGCGGAACAAGCAGGGCGGCGTCGTATCCGACTACCGCAAGACCGACGCTGTCTGAAGGGCGGTGTTCCGCAAAATTTTTCAATAGTTCACGGGCGATGTTAAAGCGGCTTGCCCCGCCCATATCAAGCGCCGCCATACTGGGACTGACATCCAGTACAAACAATATATCCGCCCCCCGGTTTAGCCATACCGTTTCCGATATTTTTATCAGCGGACCGGCGGCGCTTACAAAGAGCAGCAGCGCCCCGCAGTATTCCAGTATACGAAGCGTTTTTACAATTCCCCCCAGATTGAACGGCGCCTTAAAGGGAATGCCGCCCGGGGGCCCCAGGGGAACGGACGCGGTAAACGGGCTTCCCAGTTTTCGGGCAAGAAACATTGCCAGCGGAATGACAACCAGCGCCGCGGCGGCAATCAGGGGCCGCTCAAAGCTGAAGCCCATCTGTACGGGGATCATGCGGGATACTCCCGCGCGGGATTCTCCCGCCTGGATTTTTTCCGCATGGATCGGCCCAAGGTCACAAGAAAACCCTTCAGATCGCCTAACATTGCCAGCGTTTCATCGCCGCTGATTTCATCACCGCTAAAGCGAATACCGTCGCAGCGGCTGAAAAATTTCCCCAAAAATTCACCGTCCGGTATTGATCCCCCCAAACAGCCAATTTCCGCGGCGGTCATCGCCCGGCAGTTTTCACCGGTAAAGCGGGCGAGAAAATTGCGGAATTCGGTTGAAAGCACATCAAGAATGTTCCGGCAGGCGGTTCCCTTTGCCAGCGCTTTACGCAGACGCTTTTCCATATCCAGCATTGAGATCAGCAGCCACCTTCGTTTTAACGCGGCCAGCCAGACCTTCACTTGCGTGCGCCCCCGGAATAAAGCCCATATTATCAATAACATTAACAAAATACCGGCGCTTATGGTTCCGTAAATCAGAAGGCTGGTGCCGGGAATGGCCAGGGGCAAAGCGGGGCCGGAAAGCACCATACCTGATTCGCCGGATTCAAGTATTGAGCTTATCTCAACGGTGAGGCCGCTGAAGATTTGTCCCGCCATGTCAAACGGGGGCAGTTCCAGAGTTCCCGGAGTATACGCGGAAAATTCAATTTTAAGAAAACTGCCTCCGGGCCGCCGTTCAATCGCAATATGATGAATGTCAATGTCCGGGGAAGACGGTATAAGCCTCGCGTTGATTTCTTCATGTCCGGTAACGCCCGACAGGGGCAGCATCAGGCTTGCGCGGTCTCCCACGTACACCTTTGAAGGAACCATGTACGCGCCATACCTGTTGGTATGCTGCCAGTCCTGGGCAAATGCCGCGGTACAGCATAATAGTATTAACATGCGAACAACAACCCTGATCCCCATAACTACCGTCCGCCTCTGCCGCCAAAAAAGCGGGTTAATACCGTCGCGGGATCCGCATTGACGGGAAGTGTAAGATGGGCGGCGCCCGCCCTGCGGCAAAAATTCAACCATAAATCGGCGTGGTCCTTGTGCCATTGCGACCATGTATCCCGAAAGGAAGCGGAGCCGGTAGGGGCTGCCAGTTCCAGGCCCGTTTCCGGATCCTGCAGGGTGATAAGCCCCAGGTCGGGTAGATCTTCATCCAGCGGGTCGCTTACCCTGACGGCGATTACATCATGCCTGCTGGAGAGGACGCCCAGTTCCTGCTCCCAGCCCATGCTGTGAAAATCGGAGAACAGCACCACCATACTCCGCCGTTTGAGCAGCCTGCTCGCGCCGGCAATGGCGGAACGAATGTTGCTGGTGTACCCGCTTGCGGACAAAAAATTTTGCCACATTGAATTTTCCGGCTTATGGCGCTGTAACGCCCCGGACACAAAGGCCAGTATATTGCGCCTTCCCTTGCGGGGAGGAAACACCCGGTCTATTTCCCGGTCAAAAAGAAAAGCCCCTACCCGCTGTCCGCTTTGTTCCGCGGAAAAAGCGATAAGGGCGGCGGCAATCAACGCCTGCTCAAAGGGGCTTGGACATTGTTCCTCGCGCGCGCCCATTTGAAAATTCCCCAACAGGTTTGAAGTTCCGCCGTGCATGGAAGCCGAAGTATCCAGGAGCAGCAGAATTGTCAATTCCCGTTCCTCCCGGAACATTTTTACAAAGGGAGTGCCCAGGCGGGCGCTGGCATTCCAGTCTATCGCCCGCGCGTCATCGCCCCACTGATAATGGCGCGCCTCGTCAAACTCCATGCCCTGACCCTTGAATACCGAACGGAAATTGCCGGCAAGCATATTTTCCGCAAGACCGTCCGCTACAATGGGAAGGCTGGTTATTCTGGTTAACAGTTCATGGGTATCCATAGGAACCTGTTTCAGGGAACCGGAACGTGGGAAAGTATTCGGGAAATGACCGCATCGGCATCCAGGCCGTCCGCCTCAGCTTCGTAGGAAAGGACAATACGGTGCCGCAGGACAGGATAAGCCGCCGCTTTTACATCTTCCGGACCGACAAATTCCCTGCCGGAGAAAAGGGCAAATATCCGGGCGCAGCGGTGCAGGGCGATTGACGCGCGCGGCGATGCCCCGAATGACACATAACGATACAAACCTTCAGAAGTTCTCGCCGCGTTTGCCGCCTGCGCCACGGCGGAACCTGATCTGGTAGAAGCGGGTCTGGTAGCGGTGACAATCGACACAATGTATTCGGCAATTTTTTCATCAAGATGGATCGAATCGACCATGCCGCGCAGCATGGTAATGGTTTTTTTATCCAGTATCGCGGACAATGGTTCCCGTTTGTCAACGCTGCCGGAAGCCAGAGCCGGGCTGCGTTCAACAATGGCAAGTTCCTGCTGCGGCGTAGGGTACGTTACCAGCAGTTTCAGCAGAAACCGGTCAAGCTCCGCTTCCGGCAGGGCGTAGGTTCCCTCATGTTCAATGGGGTTTTCCGTGGCAAGCACAAAAAACGGGTCCGGCAGGGGGTAACTGGTTTCGCCGATAGTAACCTGCCGCTCTTCCATTGCCTCAAGCAGGGCGGACTGCATTTTTGCCGGCGCGCGGTTTATTT
>Ga0268262_10004089_pt1 | contig 15283 bp, 16 predicted proteins | sample TergutNc150P3_FD_190354 | JGI IMG/M metagenome (GOLD analysis project Ga0268262, IMG submission 190354) | Nasutitermes corniger P3 segment gut microbial community from laboratory colony in Florida, USA - Nc150 P3 (SPAdes) (version 2) | ecosystem: Host-associated > Arthropoda: Insects >... | reverse complement strand
GGGAGGCTTGGAGGGGGCTATAATATACGGGGCGTTGCGGGGCAGAGCCCCGCATGAGAGGGTAGCGGAATAAAAACGGGTTTACCCGTTTTTATGGAGCGAGGGGGAGACTTCCCCCCTTAGTTGATTTTGATTTTTATTATTTGACTTTGACTTTTCAATTCTTTCTGAAGAACCGAATAGCCGCGTCCACATTATCCATATCCACGCAAGTATTGACGCACGGCCCGTGCGGCCTGTCGTTTATCACGCCGTATACAGGCACAGGATGCACATCCTGAATCCCCAGCGTCAAATCGCGTTCGCAAGCCACGGCTATGATCCCCTGCGGCCTCCACATCGCCACGCGCTTTCGGGCCAGAGTGCCGCCGTTCACCACCTCGATCTTTAGGCCGCGCCTCTCCCCCGCCTCCACGAACTCCCCCACGGGGCACCGGCCGCAGCGCATGCAGTTCGAGATGTCGTTCGTGATCTTCCTGTTGCACACGTCAATCTGCAAACAGTGGGGCAGGAGCACCAGTATCCTGTCGCCCTTTATCCGTTTGGACTGGGCGACGGTGAGCGAGTTGTTGACCTTGACGAAAGAGGCCATGAGCCTCGAACGGTCGAAGCGCAGGAGTTTGGCCAAGAGCACGGCGACCGGGAAGAGCAGCTTCACCGTAACGGAGGGTTTGCCGTGGGGATAGAGGAGGTCGATCCCGGCGAGCGAGGTGACGGTGATGAGCAGCAGCCCGCCGCCGAGTATGACGAAGAACGCGGCGAGGGCCGCCAAAAACAGATAAAACACGATCGGCCCCAGCCCGTAGAGGCGGGGGTAGACGAGGTAGACCGAGAGCGCGCCCGCCCCGAGGAGCAGGATCAGGCCGGCCCAGCAGAAGGAGAGAAAGGGGAGCCGGCTCCACCCGGCCCGCGCCGCGCCCGCCGCGACCCGCCGAGAGCCGCCGGAAGCCCGCGCGGCGGCGTCGGTCATCCCAAACTCCCGACGTTCTCCACCGACTTTATGCCCGGCACCCTCTCCTTTATAATACGCTCAACTCCCATCTTGAGCGTCATAACCGCCCCGGGGCACCCGGCGCACGCGCCGCGCAGCCGCACCTGCACAATGTTATCGTCGGTCACGCCCACGAACTCGATGTCGCCGCCGTCGTCTTGCAGCCGGGGGCGGATTTCGGAAATGGCGGCTTCGATCTCTTTTTCAACGTCTTTCTCCATTTTACATCCCTCCTTGTATGGTTTGTACGCAACCCGATTAAAATAATCGGCCGGCGCTCAAAAAGTCAAATTTAAAGCCTCTCCCGCATCTGCCGCCGGCGGATCACGACCAGCGTCACGGTCAGGGCGGCGATGACGGCGAGCATAACCAGCCGCGTCAAAAGGCCGCCCGGCCCCTGCGACTCGGCGGGGCTTTCGACCGTCAAGACTAACGGCCGCAGCGCGCCGCCGCCCGCCGACGCGCTGATCGACAGCTTATAGGCGGAAGAATCTGCGCCGTCCTCAAAAAACTCCCACGGGACGACCCACTCGGCGGTGAGCGGCCCGCCGGAGTCGAACTCTTCCTTGTCGAACGCGAAGAACTCGCCGGACGGCGGGCCGGGGAGATTGATCTCCATCGACCGCCCGGTATTGACCGCCCTTAGCTTGAATATCCACTCGGAGCCGGCGGACGCGGCGGAACCGTCGTTATTATCCTTATTAACGCCGTCGCCGCGACCGTCCGAACCGCCGCCCCGGCGTTGCCCCGCCGGCAGCGACACGTACCCCGCCACGCCGTCCGCCGTGCTGACCGCGTCCCACCGCCAGTCCGATCCCGGCCAGACGTTGGCGTCCGCGCCGCGCCATTCGAGCAGAAACCCGTCAACCTGTATCTTGCGCCCGCGCCGCACCAAGTTTACGTCTTTCCCGCCGGCCGCGTCAACGCCTTCTTTGCCGACGGCGTCCACGCCGCTTTTATCGGCAATGTTTCCGCTCTCTTTATCGATGACGCCGATAACGTCTTTATCGGCCGCAGCCGCAGCCGGTTTCGCGGCGTCGGCGGCCATGAACACGTTGACCCCGCCGAGGGCCAGCGCCCCGGCGAACGCCGCCGCGAATATAATGTTCATTTTATGCATCTGAACCCCACGCTCGCCTCCGCGCCGCCCGCCGCGAACCAATGGCGGTTGCGCGCCCGCAATTCATTCGGCCCGCTGTACCAGCCGCCGCCCCTTATCACTCTATAATATCCCGCGTCCGGCCCCTTCGGGTCGGCGTCCGCCGAATTTTCGTAGGCGTCGGCGGCGTAGAAATCCGCCGTCCACTCCCACACGTTGCCCGTCATGTCGTACAGCCCGTATCCGTTGGGCGCGAACCCCCCGACCGCTTGCGGTGCGCCTCGGGCGCAACGGCCGCCGTCAGGCTGAGCGTCGCCCCAGGCGTACCGCCCGCCGCCCCCGCCCAAAGCCGCGTACTCCCACTGCGCCTCCGTGGGCAGACGCATCCCCACGCTCGCGCAATACGCCCTCGCCTGCTGCCACGTAACGCAGACCGCCGGAAACCCGCCGCCGCGCAAATTCGACGGGACGACGACTTTACGAAAACCGCCCCCCGACCAAATCAAACAATTCCCGTCGTCGTAATGCGCCGGCGTGCACTGGCCGCCGTCAACGCAGCGCCCGTACTGCGCCTCCGTAACCTCGGTCGCCATCATCCCGAACCCCGACATCCGAATAGGACGGACGGGAGACTCGTCGGCCTTTGCGCCGCTCCCTTCGGACCCTCGGTTGAAAACGCCGGCGGGAATCGAGACGACGGTCGGCGCTTGAGCGAAAATGCAGACCGGCGCGCCTGCGGCAATAACCGCGACCGCTATTGCTGTGACGAAAGAACCTCTCAATGCGCCCCCTTCCCCGTCAACACCACAAGCACCGTCCGTATCAATATCTTTATATCCAACGCGATAGACATATTCTCAAAATAATATAAATCGTACAGCACCTTCTGCTTGACGTCCTCAATCGACGAATCGTACTCGTGCTTGACCTGCGCCCACCCTGTGATCCCCGGCTTCATCTTTATCCTTCTCACGTACCACGGTATCTCCTGCTTCAATTTTTCCACGAAGAACGGCCGCTCCGGGCGAGGCCCCACCAAACTCATCTCGCCCTTAAGCACGTTGAAGAACTGCGGCAGCTCGTCCAATCTCGTCTTTCTGATGAACCGCCCGACCGGCGTTATCCGAGGATCGTTCTTAGACGCCCACTGCGGCCCGCCCCTGCTCTCCGCGTCTATGTACATGGAGCGGAATTTGTATATCACGTAATTCTTGCCGTTGCGCCCCACGCGCTCCTGCGAATATATCGCCGGCCCCTTAGACGTCAGCTTGACAAGCAGCGCCACGCCCAACAATATCGGCGAGCCGAAGACTATGACGCAGAGCGACACGGCGACGTCCATGATCCGCTTCACCTGCGCCTCCCACGGCGGCATGTGGTCTTGCAGCAGCACCATAAGCGGCACGCCGAAGAGCTGGTTCGTCTTGAAGTGCCCGGAGATGACGTCCATAAGCGACGGCACCATGAAGATGTCTATACGCAGCTCGCCGCAGTAGTCAAGTATCTTCGTGATCTCGTTGGGCGAATTGCTCACGCGCCCGATGATCAGCCCGCCTATCCTCTCCTTAGCCGCCACTGCGGGAATGTCGGAGTAGGTGCCCATCACCGGCAGACCGGCGCAAACGCTCCCCCGGCGGTTGCCGTTGTCGTCTATGAACCCCACGACCCTGTAGCCCAGCTGCGGGAAAGAGTTGATGTCCTTCAAAAGCAGCTCCCCCTCGCGGTCGGCCCCCACGATGAGCACGTTCTTCACCGCGATCCCCTTGGAAAACAGGGCGACGAGCACGGTGTGCGTCAGGAAGCGGTCGGCGGTCGCGAAGAAGAGCATGCATACGCCGTAGGTTAAGAGCGTGGCGAACTTGGTCGGCGTCAGAATTTTGCGCACGTCGCCGGTATGCGCGAACTCCATTATCTGCGGAGCGCCGGTTACAAGAAATATCATGAACAGCCCGAAAAGGACGGTGCGGGCGACAACGAAAAACTCGTCTATGCGGGACTCCTTTATCCAATCGCGGTATAGCCCTGTGAAGTAGAAGAGCGCGACCCAGCCGCCGCAGAGGATGAGCGACGGCTCGACGTAGGTGAACGTGGCGGGAATTTCGGATTCCGGCACGGCGGCGGTGAAGAGGCCTGAGCGGAAGCGGAGCCAATAGGCGGTGAAAAACGCCACGTTCAGGGCGACGGCGTCGAAGAGCAGGGTTATCAGTTTTTCTATAAAACGAGCGTGCATATGGAATGGTCCTGAAACTGAAAATCAAATTCAAAATCATATAAGGGGAGGGCTGCGCCCTCCCTCGCTCCAACCAAAAATGGGCTTCGCCCATTTTTGTTTTCCGCTACCCACCCTGCGGGGCTCCGCCCCGCAACGCCCCGACGATAAACATGCGCCGCTTCGCGTCGCAAAGTCAACACATTAGGTGTTTTTAACCAGCATATCAAAAAATTCCGGTCCTTCTATAGAGGTTGGAGTGATTGATTGAGCTTCGGATTCGCAATATCGTTTCGCCCCGTCCGCTTTTATCCCGTCCCCGCACATGCAGAACGGCACGGGGGAGGCGTCGTGGGTTTTGGTGCTCAACGCCGTTATGTGGTCGGGTGATACCGCTATTCTCAGGTTCGGGGTTCGGGATTGATACTTCAGCATCTCTCCTACCACGTGCTTGTCGAACTCTTCTATGGCTTGGATCTTTTTCTCCAACGATCCCTCGTGGCTGGTCTCGTCGGGGGCCTCCACGTGCAGGTAGACGAAGTCTTCGCCGGAATCGAAAGCGTCTATCGCGGCGGCCACCTTGCCGGCGTAGTTCGTTCCCAAATATCCTGTCGCGCCGTCTATGATGCGCACGGTCAGTCCGGCCAATTTTCCCAACCCGCGCACCAAATCGACGGCGGAGATCACGGAGCCGGTTATGCCGTAGCGCTCTTTTAACGTCGGCAGCGTTACGGCGGGGCCCTGGCCCCAGAGCCAGATGTCGGTCGCGGCGTGATTAATATTATTTGTTCCTGATTTTTTCATATCGTTGACAACCGATTTTGCGCGGTTCATTAACGACAAGATATAATCCTTATCCCCCGCGTCATCGCCGTCAGGCAGGTATGAATCGATTTTCTGACCGGTGATGTCGTGCGGAGGGGTGCACTTCAGCTTCGCGCCGATTTTCTTCACCGTCAATAGATGGCGGTAGCTCACTCCCGGATGGAACTTCAACTCTCCGTCAATCCCCAATGATTTTTGCAACGCGTTGATTACGGTATGGGCGGCCTCGGTAGAGATGTGGCCGGCGGAGTAGTCCTTCATTACGCCGTTATCGATCGTCACCAAATTGCAACGGAAGACGACGTCGTCGGGGCCTATGGCTATTCCCATGCTCGCCGCCTCTATCGGGGCGCGGCCGCAGAAATAGCGGCGCGGGTCATAGCCTAAGAGCGACATGTTGCCGATGTCGCTGCCGGGAAGGAAGCCGTCGGGAATCGTGGACAGTAAGCCTATCCGACCGGCGGCGGCTATTCTGTCCATGTTTGGCGTAGAGGCTGACTCGACGGGAGTTTTGCCATTGAGCGACGGAATAGGAAAATCGGCCATGCCGTCGCCTACCAATATTAGATACTTATGCTTTTGATTCATATCGATTTATCCGTTCTATGGGCGGCTTCGACTTCGCTCAGCCGCCGGTCACACGCCGCCGAAAGGTCACTGAGCGAAGTCGAAGCGACCTGACGCCATAACATTGACAATTATTACAGCAACCCCTCCACCGTCTCCCTCATCTCCTCAATACCAATCACCCTGTCATGCAAAACTTTCTTCTCCGTCAACCCGCCGACAGCCCTATGTATTGATCCAGCTCCTGATGACGATAATACCTTTATCGACTCAAACTCGTCCCCGTCAACCTTTATGCCCAACCCCGTCAACACATCCGGCGCGAACTTGTATGGACTTGCCGTTGACGCTATTATCACCGGAACATCGTTACTTCCGTCGGTACGAACGACAGACGCAGCCGCAACCGCCGTATGAGTGTCCATTACGTACTTGCTTTCGCGGTAGACATCCCCTATCGTCTTCAACGCCTCATCCTCATCAACCCACCGCGCCTCTATCAATCCCCTCATCTTTTCCGTTATCCCGTTATCGACAGAGAATTTTCCATTCTTTGTCAACGAATCATACCATCCGATAACTTTTTCAGCGTCTCTCCCCGACATCTCGAACAAAAACCGTTCTAAGTTCGACGATATCAATATATCCATTGACGGCGACATCGTCTTGTGGAATTCGCGGTTTTTTATGCTGTACTCGCCGCTTTTGAAGAAATCCGTCAGCACATTATTCTTATTAGACGCGCAGATTAATTTACGGATCGGCAGACCCATCTCTTTAGCGTAGTAACCCGCGAGGATGTTGCCGAAGTTGCCGGTGGGGACGCAGAAATCGATTTTATCGCCGTAAGATATTTTACCCGTTGATACTAAATCTAAGTATGACTTGACATAGTAGACGATCTGCGGACACAAACGCCCCCAATTGATAGAGTTGGCGGATGAGAATTTCACCCCGCGTCCCGCCGCCTTATCCCTCAGCCCGCCATCCCCGAACAACGCTTTAACGCCGCTCTGACAGTCGTCGAAGTTCCCCCGCGCCGCGAAGACGTGCGTATTGTTCCCGTCCGTCGTGACCATCTGCAACCGCTGTATCTCGCTTACGCCGCCGTGAGGGTAGAAGACCGCGATGGATATTCCCTCCCGATTTTTGAACCCTTCCAACGCCGCCTTGCCGGTATCGCCGGAAGTCGCCACGAGAATCAATGTACGCGAACCATCGGCGCGCTTGACTTTTGAGTACCGCATAAACTGCGGCATGATCTGCAAAGCTACGTCTTTAAACGCCGCCGTCGGGCCGTGCCACAGTTCTAATATATAACGATTATTCCCAACTGGAACCGTCTTGACCACTTCAGGAATGTCGAAACTTTCCAACGTATAGGCCTCGTTCACGCAACCCGCGATCTCCCCGCCGTCAAACCCGCCCATAAACGGCGTCAATACAGTTACAGCGGTTTCCTGATACGACCGCCCGGCCAACTTAGAAAAATCAACCTTTGGGACTTTTTCAGGGACAAACAGCCCCCCGGAAGAGACCATCCCCTCCATCACCGCCCCTGCAAACGACAGAGCCGGAGAATTGCCCCTTGTGCTGACGTATCGCATATCCATGATTATCTATTGATCCTTAACGTCAATTTCTTTTTATTTGACTTTTAATCCTATAATCCATTAAATCCTAAAAATCCTAGTTCAGACAGCGTTTTATTCCTCTATCCTTATAATCTGCGTAGGCATCCGAACAAACGCCTCCTTCTCAACCTCCCGAATCGCCCTCCTGACCCCCCGCTCCAGCGCCCGATGCGTAATTATGATCACCGGCACCCACGTCTCCCCCGCCCTCTCCTTCTGCATGACCGAGGCTATCGATATCCCCTCCGCCCCCAGACGGCTCGTTATCGCCGCCAGCACGCCGGGATTGTCGCTCACGTTGAAGCGCAGATAATACCGGCTCTCTATCCGTTCGATAGGAACGAGCGTCACCCGTTTGTCCGCCCGATAGTAGTCCATCGGCACCCGTTTAGGGCATCCGTCGGCTATGTTCCTCGCGGCGTCTATGATGTCGCCCACCACGGCGGAGGCGGTCGGCATTTCGCCCGCGCCCCTGCCGTAGATGAGTATCTGCCCTACCGCGTCGCCTTCAAGAAGCACGGCGTTGAAGACGTCGGAGACCGAGGCGAGGATGTGGCCTTTGGGGAGCATGGCCGGGTGCACGCGCACGTCAAGCCCGTCGGCGTTTCTCTTGATGATGCCTAAGAGCTTGACGACGTAGCCGAGCTCCGCCGCGAACTTGATGTCCTCGCCGGCAATGCCCGTGATCCCCTCCACCGAGAACGCGCCGTAGGGGACGTAGCCGCCGCTGGCTATGGAGGCGAGTATCGCGGCCTTGTGGCCGGAGTCGCCGCCGCCCACGTCTAAGGTGGGGTCGGCCTCCGCGTAGCCGTTCTCCTGGGCCGCCGCGAGTGCGTCGGCGAAGGGCAGGCCGTGCGCCGCCATCTGCGTGAGGATGTAGTTGCAGGTGCCGTTGATTATCGTCCGAATGCTTTGAATCTCGTTGCCTATCAGCCCTTCGCGTATGGACTTGATGACCGGCATCCCGCCGCCGACGGAGGCTTCGAAGTAGAGGGAGACGCCGGCCTTGTCCGCCGTCTCAAAGATCTCCGGCCCGTACTCGGCTATGAGCGCCTTGTTGGCGGTGACGACGTGCTTGCCGCGTTTGAGGGCGTCGAGCACGAGGGTGCGGGCGAAGCCGGTGCCGCCGGCGAGCTCGACCACTATGTTTATGGAGTCGTCGTTCATGACGTCGGCGGCGTCGGCGGTGCAGACGGCGTCGCGCACGGGGAGCAGCGTGAAGCGGGACGTCGCCTTGTCCGCGATGCGGGCGAGGCGGATGTCGAGGCCCAGGGAGCTTTTGAAGTAATCGATCCGGGCGTCCAAAGCCTTGACCACCCCGCCGCCCACGGTGCCTACGCCTACTATGCCTATATTGATTTTGGCCATACCGAATCCCAATCCTTTTCAAAATACCTTTTGTTTTTTTATCCTATAATCCGTCTTTTAATCCTATAATCCTAATTCAGACAGCGGTTTTATTCCTCATTAAATTTATTCTCAAACAACCCGATAACCGCTTGCACGGCTTCGTTTTCGTCCTCTCCGTCCGCCCTTACGGATATCACCGTCCCTTTGGCGGCGGCAAGCATCATCACGCTCATTATGCTCTTGGCGTCGGCGGCGTTTCCGTCTTTTATCAGTTCCACTTTGGACTTGAACGCGGTCGCGGCGCGCACTATCGAACCGGCGGGGCGGGCGTGGATGCCCAATTTATTCACTACGGTCACGTTTTTTTCGATCATTTTTTGCCTTCCGCCTTCTTCCTTCCGAAGCCGAGCCTCACGCGAAGTTTGAGGGCGTCTTGGCGCACCTCGCCGACTAAGGTGTCCACGCTCGCCACGACGTCTTTGAGATCCTTATAGAAGGACTCGTCGGTGTACAGCTTGCCCAGCGACCCGTTGCCGCTCTCTATATTATGCAGCACGCCCTGCACGTCGACCACCAGCGACTCGGCCTGCTCAACCAAGGCCATGCCTTTCGTCATGAGCTGGTCGCCCCCCGCCACTATGCTGTCTATGCCGGGGCCGTTTCTCGCCAACAGCTGCTTCAGGTCGGCGGAGACCTTCTTAAGGTCGGTCATGGCGGCGTTCAGCACCGGCTCGTTTCTTATCAGCAGCCTGTTGGCCACTATGCAGACGGTGTCCAATCTGCCCACTATGTCGTGGAAGCGGTTGATGAAAGCCGCGTCGCCTATGGTGGCGTCGAGGATGCCGGCCACGTTGACCACGAGGGTCTCCACCTCGGAGAGCACCGTGCCGAGCATGCCCATAGCCTCGGATATGCCGGTGTCGAAGCGCCCCCGTATGACGACGGTGTCTTTGGAGTCGGCGGAGATGAACGGGACGGTTCTGCCCTGCGGGGAGAGGGTGACGCCTATGCCGCGCTCCCCCAAGAGCCCCACGTTCACCACGGCTATGCGGACGGAGTCGGTCATCCGTATCTTCCTGTCTATATTGAGGATCGTGCCGACCTCCGTGCCGCGCAGCTCTATAGTGGAGACGGTGCCCTTCTTCACGCCGTTTATGTAGACCGGGTCGCCCAGCTGCAAGGTGCCGACCTCCGGGAAGACCACGAGGTAGTTGACCATCTTGCTGGCCAGCGAGGCCTCCTTGAGCCACAGCATCCCCGCCACAAGGATGAACAGCGCGACGAGGATCGAGGCGCCCACCACAAGATCAACGTTCATTCTCTTCAAGGCGCGATCCTTTCGAGCCTCACTTGTGGCTCTTCACCTTCTCGTTTAGTTTTTTGAGCTGGCGTTCCACCTTCTCAACCGCCTCGTCGACGGCCTTGCCGATGTTCTCGGCCTTAGCGAGCCCGACGACCTCGTGGTTGCCCCGGACGTGCATGGTGATCTCAACGGTCTTATCTAAACTCTCGTTGTCCAAGACGACGCGGCAAGAGGTTATGCCCTCGCAAAACTGCTCCAGCTTGCCGACTTCCGCCCCGATGGCGTCCTGCAGCTCCTGCGACGCCTTAGATTTGGTATGACGAGACGTAATTTGAATCTCCATAAAAAACGCGCTCCCCTTTCGTTTCGTATTTGTTTTTGCTTTGAAAACCGCCGGAAAACAAAGCTCCCCTCGCATATAATATATATTCAAACCCGGTAAAAACAAAATATCGGTAAAAAGATTTTGATTTTCGGCTCCGAATATATTATATTGATAGGCGTGGGGCTGAAAACATCAACATATTAAAAGTACCGGGAAGAAAACATGGACGCAAAGGCGCGCAAGGTTTTAAACTGTCTGACCAAGCTCGGCGGCGAGCAGGAAGTTTTCGACATATCCATCGCGATCAAGATGACCGAGGACGCGGTGCAGACGCTTCTCAAGGATCTGAGCGGGGAAGGGGCCGTTTCCTGCCGCCGTGACGACGCCGGCAAAGAGTTTTGGAGCGCGGGGGAGGCGGCGCGGCCTGAATCCGGGGCCGAAGAGCCGGCGTCCGGCAAAAAAAAGGCCAAAGCCACGGCCGCCGGGCCCGACGACCGCTTCGACGAGTTCGTTTTAGACCCCAAAGCGGCGGTTCCGGAGCCCGCGCCCGAACCTGAAATCAACAGTTTCGAGCCCCGGCCGCGCGATCCCGCCGTCAATCCCGCCGACGGCGGTCAGGCGGAGGATGCCGATTTCGAGCCCGTGCCGCCCCCAAAAACGGAGAAAAGGGCGAAAAGCGGCGCCGACGCCGATTTCGACAACAGGCGGGAAAAGGAAAAACCGGCGAAGAACAAGGCTTCCGGCTCCGACGACGGCTCCTTCGAGCCGAAAGCGTCTAAGGAGGGCAAGGCCGAGCGCGAGCTGTCCGCCGGGCCCGACGACCACTTCGACGAGTTCGCGGAGCGCGTCCCCTCCAAACACAGCCTGCCGCTCCCGCTGATGGCCGGCGCGGCGGTGCTCGTATTGGTGATAGTGCTCTTCATAGTGGGGGGCGGCGGCGGGAAAGCGAAGAAGATAGATGACGTAAAGGCCGAGCTGACGGGCAGGATAGAGTCGCTTGAGAAGAAAACGGCGGATGAGATCAAGGAGCTTAGGGCGGAGAACAAGGCGCTTAGCGACGAGGTCAAGAGTCTTAAAGCGGAAGTGAAGAAAGCGGCGGGCCAGGACGCGGCCAAAGCGGCGGCGGACAAACCTGCCGACAAGCCGGCGGACAAACCGGCGGACAAAAAAACCGCCGATAAAAAGACCGCCGACAAAAAAACGACCGGCAAGAAACGGTAGCCGGCGGCAACAGCAACAAAAATCTTTTTTAGAAGGGGAGGTCTATGGGCAGAGGCGACAAGCGCACTCGCAAGGGCAAAATCTTCCGCAGCAGTTTCGGAAAATCGCGCCCGCGCAAGATCAAACAAAAGACGTGATTTTTTTATTTGGTTTCGCGTCATGCCGTTATTTATATTAATAGTCTCGTTTTCGGGGCCCATAACTCAGTCGGTTAGAGTAGCGGACTCATAATCCGTTTGTCCTAGGTTCGAGCCCTAGTGGGCCCACTTTTATATCGAAGGATATTAGAGGCGTTATGATACAAGACCTGGAGTACCTTGTAAAACTGCAAGAGATAGACCTGCGGGTGCGGGAGCAGGAGCTGGCCAAGGAGCGGCACCCTAAGGCCGTCGCCGATTTGGAGGAGCGCATAGAGAGCGCGCGGGAGACGGGCGCCGCCGCCGAGGAGAGGCTTGCGAAGCTGGCTTCCGAAGTAGAGGCGGCGGACGAACACGCCGCCAAACTGCGCGACAGCCTCAACAAAAGCCAAGAGAGGCTGAGTTCCATCCAGACCAACCGCGAGTACGACGCCGTCCACAAAGAGATCGAGGCGCAAAAGGCGCTGTTGGCCTCCGCCGAGAGCCGAAAGTCCGCCCTTGAATCCGATATAGAGAAGGGCAAGACCGCGCTTGAGGAGGCGAAAAAGGCGTACGAAAACGCCAAAACGGAGCTGCAACCCCAAATAGACGACCTAAAAGCCAAAATAGGCGCTATAGACTCGGTCATAGCCGAGATCATGGCGGAGCGCGCCAAAATAAGCCCCATGGTGAGTCTGCCCACTATGCGCACCTACGATTCGATAAGAAAGAAAAAAAAGAGCGGCAGAGCCGTATCGCTGGTGGGCCAAGAAAAAACCTGCGGCGTCTGCTTCATGATCCTGCAGCCGCAGCTATGCAGCGAAATCCGGAGAGGCACCAAAATAATACTGTGCGAAAATTGCGGGTCTATGCTGATATGGGACGAGTCGGCAGGTAAGTGATGCTGACCGATAACCTCAAACTTTATACCCGCATGCTGTCTTATATGCGCCCCTACGTCGCGCTTATAGGCGCGGCGCTTATCCTTTCCCTGTTCGCCGTGGTCTTTGAGGGGCTCTCCCTTTGGTTCAGCGCCTCCTTAGTCCAAACCATATTCAGCCACAACGCGCCTCTTATATCAAAGCCCGAATATACGCTTTCCAACGCCAACGACATCTTAAAGTACTGGACGTCCAACGTGATCGGCGGCCGTGAACCTATGGCCGCCCTGCAAACGGTCTGCACCATGATGTCGCTCTCCTTCCTCCTCAAAAACGTCTTCATATACCTCAAGGGCCTCGCCATGACCCGTCTCAACCTCTATGTGGTTCGCGACATGCGCAACCAGCTCTTCACGCACGCGCTGGCCCTCCCGGTCTCCTACTACGACCGCACTAAATCCGGAAACGTCGTCTCCCTGATCGTAAACGACGTGTCGAACATCAACAGCTCCATGACCGGCACTTTCGACAAGATATTCGTGGAACCGATGCGTCTGCTCTTCTTCATTTGCACGCTATTCATCATAAATTACAAGTTCACCTTGGCCATATTCGTTATATTCCCCGTGCTCGGCTATCTGATCACGCTGATCGGACGCACCGTGCGGCGCAGAAGCAAGCGGGTTATGGAACATTTGGCGGCGCTGCTCTCCATCCTCCACGAGACCGTCAGCGGCGTGCGCATAGTCAAAATCTTCGGGACGCGGGATGCCGAATCCGTAAAATTCAAGGACGAAAACAACCGCTTCGTACGCCAATCGTTCCGATCGAACTACATAGGCGCGCTCGCGAGCCCTATCACCGAGGTGATGGGGGTGGTAGTGGTCGTTATACTGCTCTGGTACGGCGGAAGCCAAGTGCTGAACTCCGACGGCTTCGGCGCGGAGGATTTTACGCGGTTCTTAGTCTTCCTCTTCTCAATATTCACGCCGCTCAAAGAGATAAGCAAACTCAACGCAACGCTGCAGAGCGGCTTCGCTTCCGCCGAACGCGTCTTCGCCGCTCTCGACTCGCCGTCGGAGACGCTCCCGGAAACGCCGTCGAAAACCTCCGCGCCCGTAAAGTTCAACGATAAAATAGAGTTCGAAAACGTCAGCTTCAACTACCCGGAATGCGAAGAAACCGTGCTCAAGGACGTTTGCTTCGCGATAAAAAAGGGCAGCGTCTCCGCCCTCGTCGGCTCCAGCGGCAGCGGCAAAAGCACCACGCTCGACCTGCTGCCGCGATTCTACGATATCACAGGCGGGCGGATCTCCATAGACGGCCTTGATACCCGCGAAATAAGCTTAACGGATCTGCGGAAGCTCTTCGGCATCGTCGCCCAAGAGACCTTCCTCTTCAACGACACGGTCGCCGCCAACATAGCCTACGGCTCGCAAAACGCCGATAAAGACTCCATAGTCGCCGCCGCCAAAGCCGCAAACGCCTGGGAGTTCATAGAAAAACTCCCCAAAGGCTTGGACACCGTAGTGGGCGAACGCGGCGTGATGCTCTCCGGCGGCCAGCGCCAGCGCCTGTCGATAGCGAGAGCGCTGCTGCTGAACCCGCCCATCCTCATCTTAGACGAAGCCACGTCCAGCTTAGACACGGAATCGGAACGCTTGGTGCAAACCGCCATAAACAACGTAATGGAAAACCGCACTGCGCTGGTGGTGGCTCACAGACTGTCAACCATACGCCACGCCGACCAAATACTGGTTCTGGAAGCGGGAAAAATCGTCGAACGCGGAACGCACGAGGAACTTTTGGCTTTGAACAACAGGTACAAATACTTTTACGACATTCAGTTCGCTAACAGTTGAGATTAATATAAAAAATGTGGACGCGCGCAATATATTAGGATTAAAAACACTGTCTTCTATGCGCCGACGTTACGACCATAAATACTCTTTAGGCCCCAATTCGTACAAATCGTTTCCCTTGCAGTCAACCGCAACTATAAGCGGCAGCGACTCCACCTCGAACCTGTACACGGCTTCCGGGCCCAGCTCTTCGTAACAGATTATCCGCGACGACGTTATGCGGGAGGATATGAGAGCCCCGGCTCCGCCCACGGCGGCCATGTATACCGCGCCGCACTCCTTTATCGCCTCGATCACCGCAGGCCCCCTGCCGCCTTTGCCTATCATCGCCGCAAGGCCGGTTTTGCGCAGAATGTCGGGGGTGTACTTGTCCATGCGGGAGCTTGTTGTGGGGCCGGCGCTGCCTATCGCGGCCGTCCCGGCCGGCGGGGTGGGGCCGCAGTAGTAGAGAGCCTGACCGTCTAAGGAGAGCGGCAGCGGTTTGCCGGCGTCTAAAAGCTGCGTGAAGCGCTTGTGGGCCGCGTCGCGGGCGGTGTATACCGCTCCCGAGAGGAGTATCGCGTCGCCGGCTCGGAGGGGCGTAAGGATCTCCTTCCCGGCGAGCGGGAACGTAAGGGCTGTCGGCGGTCTTGTCTGCTGCATGATTCGGTCTCTTCTTTGTTCGTCAAAATCCAAATATCAATATCAAAGACTAAATATTTATCGACGCTCTGCGGGCGGCGTGGCAGTTTACGCATACCGCCACCGGCATGGAGGCTATGTGGCATGGCATATACTCCACCGCCGCCCACAGCGCGGTGTGCATGCCGCCCAGACCCTGCGGGCCCACGCCGCTGCCGTTTATCTCTTTCATCAGATAGCGCTCGATCTGCGCGTACCTGCCGTCGGCGTTGTGCTCGC
>Ga0268262_10004088_pt1 | contig 15288 bp, 1 predicted proteins | sample TergutNc150P3_FD_190354 | JGI IMG/M metagenome (GOLD analysis project Ga0268262, IMG submission 190354) | Nasutitermes corniger P3 segment gut microbial community from laboratory colony in Florida, USA - Nc150 P3 (SPAdes) (version 2) | ecosystem: Host-associated > Arthropoda: Insects > Digestive... | reverse complement strand
ATGCACATTGTTAGTCGTAACTTTGGTGTCTATCTTCAGGCTGACATACAGGCCCGTGCCGTAAGCGGCCGAATTGCCAGCGGGAATTACATCCTGGATTATAGTCCAGCGATCGGCGGCAATGGGAACCGTCGCGTTGCTGACAGCCATCTTGAGTTTCTGGTTGGTCTTGTCATAGTAGGCGACCACAGGATAACCCTGGCTTGTGACCGCTATGGAGTTATACTCGCCGGCGTCAATACGGTTAGCCGCGGCAGTCGGGCGGGCATTGGCGCCCGAGTAATTTACGATGCGTCCGCCTCGCCCTATACCAGCCGTGAAATTACTCCAGGGCGCTGTATACCGGCCGCCGTCGCCGCTATAGGAACCGGCGCCGGTGGGGGTGCCCGACGTAGTCCAGCCGCTGCCGGTGGCGTTAAACGCGTTCTGGTCATCCTCGTCATAGCCGCCGTCCAGGTTTGTCCAGGCGAACGGCATATCGTTAAGGCTGTCGCTCTGGGCTACAGTTATTGTAGCATTAGTAACATTACGAGCCATAACGCCGGGGCTGCCCCTGCGGTTGTAGCGGTACTTCATGGAGCCGTCCCTGGTGTCGTAGTAGCTGACATGAATATGCTCAACATCGGTGCTGGTATCGCCCGAGTTGGTTCCCCGCCCATAGTAAGTGATTATATGGGGGTTCTTGAACTGGTTCCTGCTGGGCGAGTTAAAATAAACTTCCGCCGACGTTCCAGGCACCCCAATATTTCCCGGCGGCCAGTTTTGATTAACATCCTGATTGGTTCCGGCGTTGTACCCCGTGCTTTCCGCCAGGTACTGGCTGCGGGCATTGAGGGTAGTAGTATTATCAAAGCCGTTATTCGGGGCGTCTCCGTTAAGACTCGCGTTTGAATTAAGACTGGGATTGGCGCCCTGCGGCCCGCTTATATACACGCCGCCATAATCCCTCCAGGAGCCCGCGCCTCCCGACCTGCCTATTATACTGTAGGCTGTCCATACGGTGAAAGAGTTGCCGCCCGAAGTGGAATTTTCATTAACATTATTGCCGCTTCTTCTTGGGCTTATGTAAATGTCGCTGTTAATAATCGGGTCTACAAAGGACGCCGATACATAGGGGCCGTTGCCGCTGTTGTTGCCCACTTTGATCGAACCGGTATTCCATGCGGTGCCGCTGGTTCCGCCGCCGCCGCCTTCGTTATGGCTTGACCATAGGGTGCCGGTGTCGGGCTGTATGGACATGGACGGATCAAAGACCTCAAGTTTGTCTACCTTGGGGAAGGTACCCTGGTCATTGCCGCTTGTGTTGCCGCTCCACCAGATATGCGCCTGGGTAAAGTCGTCCCAGAGCGTGGAGCCGTCAGTACCCGCGGAATATTCTGTATTCCAGGGCTGGATGTAAGTGGGACGGAGGACGGGCGTGGTGCTGATTAATCTGTAATCCCGGTTCGTATTGGCCGCGCCGGTGCCGGTATTAACCGCGTCCTGGCTGTTAAACCTATACGTTACAATGCCGCTGCCGGTTGTGGCGCTGCCGCCGACAGTGAACTGCCTGTAGCGGATGTTACGCGTCGCTTCCGGCAGTATAGTAGTATTCGTTTCTATTTTATAGTCACCGGCAGACGCGCCGACATTGCTGGTGGTAAGACCGGTCGAGCCCGGTATGCTGATAGTTCCATTGCCCAGGTTATAACCGGTGACAACCGCTGTCTCGCCCCTGTAGAACATGTAACGGCCCTGGCGGGAACGGTTATTATGGGAGAACAAAGCCTGATTCCTCAGGAAGCCGGTTATGTAGGGCCTCAGGTTCACGGTGATAAAATTGTACTCGTACAGGCCCTCGGGGAAGCCCGGATTATAGGGGCTGGTAAGGGGCCTGGTATCCTTGTCCCAGGGATTATCGGAGTGTACTTTTCTGGCGTTCGCGCCGGTCGCGGTGTCAGCCCTCATCGTGTCGCTGGCGGCATTTCCGTTAGCTGTAATGCCGCTTCTGTTATACGCTATAACCTGCACGTCCATGCTGCCCGCCACGGGGGTGTTGGCCGGAACCGTTTCCGTATCCCAGACAAAGGCCCATTCCACGCGGTGCCTGTAGGCGTCTATGCTGTCGGTAAAGTACACGTTGCCCTGCTGCGCCGCGTCAACCTGCAAGAGGCCCGTGCGCGGCGGCCCGTAAGCGATTTTGCTTCTGTCGGCGGGATTGCCGTTGGTGCCGTTGTAAGCGGGCTGGCTGCTGTCGTTATTGCCCGGAGTTCCGTAGCCGGCCTGAGTCGAGGTGGGGCTGCTGGCCTGGAACTGCAGTATTGGAATTTCAGCGGCGGTTCCAAACTTAATGGCAACGCGCTGAATCCGCTGGTCGTCCTCGGCGTAGCCCCTTAGCACCACCTTGCCCGATACCGTGTCCGCGGTAAAGAAGCCGCGCGGGTCGGCAAAGGGCTTGGTAATGGTGGCCGCGGCCGCGGTCTCCGCGCCGCCCATCTGGGCGCTGGAAAGGCTGTGCTGCTGCTGTACATTGGTACCGTTAATATTAATTTGGGTGTTGTACGGCGCGGTTGTGCCGCTGATCTGCCTCGGCTCAATATGGCCCGTTCTTTCAAGGCCCGCGTCGTTCTTGAGATCGTTGTTCCACAAGCCGCCCTTTGTACGGTTGATGTTAGTTCCTTCTATTATATCACCGAAGGGGGAGATGGAACGGGTCAGTTCGTTTGCCGTGCTGTTCCCAACCTGCGCTATATTCTGGCGCTCCTGGCCCTCGGTTTTGGGGTTAAGGTCGTATAATTGCGCGAAGGGCCTTGTCGCGTCGTTGTTGTTCACCCTTACGCGTATTATGGTAAAGTCGCCGAAGTAGTCTTTTTCATTTAGGTTCGCATCGGTGGCGGAATCGCCGTCAAACACCCTTAGTACGAAGAAGGACCAGTTCGCGGCTGTCCACGCTGTCCAGTCGCTGTAGTTGGCGTTGGCTGGCGGCGGGAAGACCCTGTCGGGATAGGGGTTGGCTGTAGTAGCGGTGTCTGGCGAGTAGTTTACAATGGTAGAGAACGCGCCGCTGCCGTAGCGGAATTCGGCGCTTGCGGTAGTTGCGGCATTGTTGGGTGCCGTAGTAAGAGGCAGGGCTGTGGTAACCTGCCAGACCGAGCCTGCGCCTATATTCTTTTGGGCAAGGGCGTCAAGTTCATTGCCGCCGACAGTGGCGATAAAGGCGTAGCCCCGAGGCCAGGGGCCGTCGCCCTCGGCGCCGAACATTCCCCATTTGGCGGTGCCGGGATTATTGATAACGTACATTTTGCCCGCCGTTATGTTTGTAAGTCTTCTGTTGGAAGCCTCCGAGTTCGCGTCCGAGTACAGATCAGCGCCGGAAATATACTCAAGGCGGAATGACCTGTATTTGCTGACCGGCCCTTTTGTTGTTTCTACGCGCAGGGCAAACAAATTGTTTCGCACGTTAAAGTCTATTATCTTGTTCTGGCCCATGCCGCTTGAGTAGACCCAGTCGCTTATTCCCTTCTTGACATCGTCCTTTATGTCGGTTTTGGATCCGCCAAGCGGCACGCTGTCGCGTATGGCGTTCAACATCGGCCATTGGGACGGGGTCAAAGGATCTTTGTCAATAATTTTCGCGCCGGCCATAGTGAAGCCGTTGGCAAGGCTTGTCGGGAAGGCATTGGTGTCATGGCGTATATCGGTGCCCAGCTTAATCCTGTCTATGATAGCCACATTGTTCATTATTACCAGTTTTTCCTTGTAATACTTGGCGTTGCCCGCTTTGTCTATAACAACGTAGTGCAGGTCTATGGGGCCGGATTTAAGGCCGTAACTGTTAATCTCGACATACCATATCTTGCCTATGCCGCCGTCGGCAAAGCCCATGGGCAGTTTGTGTCCCCAGCGGGCTACGCCCACGGAGGGGCTGTTTGTGTCAATAACAATGGCGCTCGCGCCGACTCCATTCTCGGCTCCGCCCACATCTACCGCCGGTATAAACGGTTTCTTTACATCAGTGTTGGCCGGTAAAACGCCCTTGTCGTTAGGATCGGTGTCACTGGCTTTTCTTGTAATAGCCTCCCACCAGGATGGTCCGCCGGAAGTATACGGCGTAAAGGCGCCGGGCTGATCAAAGGGCGCTTCCGGCGCTGCATTTGTGCCGGTTTGCCCAATCTCGTGCCAGGACACGGGGGTAGCTCCCCTCTGGAACCACATTACCACCCTGGCAATGCCGTTCACCGGCCCCTTGTCGCCCGCTTCGCCGCCTATGGTAACCGCGGTACCCGCGGGTTTCCGGTTAAGGGTGTACATTCCGTAGGGCGTCAAATTGTCTATGGGCAGCAGCTCGTCGCCCCTTGCCGTAAGCGGAGTAGCCTTGGATTTATCCGACGCGCTTAGGTATACAGGGTAACGCACCGAGTTTATGACCTGTCCGGCGCGGCCCGTGGCGCTTGCGTCGTAATTGGGGTGATCCGGATCATTTATGCCGTACTTGGAGTCGTCATCTGTCATTTTCTTCAGCAGCAGATCGGCGTTCATATCAACAAAGACGTCGTACTCTATACTTAGTTTAGGAGTCGTTATTGTTCTCATCGAACTGACATGCAGCGCCATGGCGGTCGTTTTGCCGCTCAAGGCGGTGTCGGCCGCGGTCTTGTCTCCTACTACATAACCGTCTCCGTTTGCATTAAGCCAGACATATTCGCCGGGCTTGTAAGCTTCAAAACCCGTAGGATTGACAGCCAAAAGGTTGAACGCGTCAAGCCTGGGGTTAGCCTGGAAAGCGCCGTTTTTGGAATTCAAGTCTTTATCCCACAGGGTTGGGGACCAGCGTATGGCGCCAAGGCCCAGATCATGGCTTACAGTCACCTTGTAGGAGGAACGGTTCCTTATGCTGATTTTGTCGAGGCCGTCCCAGGCCGGAGTATAAGAAGGAGAAGTCGTAGCCACGGAAGAACCGGGGGCGATTTGCTTGTTTGTAAATTGAGGCAGGTCCGTAACCACCCAAGCGTTTACCTTCTCTGGTAGGCTCGCCAGGCCCCTGTAGGAGTTGGTATAGCCCATCCAATCGCTATTCTTATCGTCGTATGATACGTCCTGGGCGCGCACCTCAACGGTAAACTCTTTTTTGGCCGAGCCGTCTTTGGGCTCAAGCTCGCCTTCGGTATTGATATACGCCCACCAGCTTACTTCCGGTGAATTGCCGCCATTGGCCATATACCAGCCGCCCTCATTTTCTCCTACTGTGTTTCCTACTTCATTGGGTATGGGTAATGGCGTAGTGGTTTGTAAAGGAGGCGGATCATCAAGCCTTCTGGCGCCAAGATAACCGCCGGAGGTAAACGGTGATAGAATATCTTTTACCGCCTTCTGGTTCGTGGATTTCGCGGTCCAGTCATTTTCGTTCCACTCGGGTATCGCCAGCTTGTAAGGTACCGCATTGGCGGCGACATCGCCGTTTGTAGACGGCAGCACCCTGAACCACACGTTCTTAACCCGCTCATTGTCCTTTGCCATGCCGGAAATCCTTATGCTTCCGTTCAGCAGGCGATCCGACTCCGGCGTGGGGTTACCATCGGCGTCTTTGGCGAGGGGGTTATTGATACTGGTGACAATGGGTCTGTCGCCCTCGGGCCAGATCCAATATTTCAATACGTCGTAGGCTACGTTGCCCGCCATGTCTTCGGCGCGCACGTACACGGTAATCAGGGCGACCTGTTCACCGCCGTAAATAACCTTCTTAGCCAGGCCCGGGAATGTCAGCTTGGGTACACTTGGGATCGGGGTGGCCATAGTCACGCTCGTCTCGGAAATACCTGTGACGTCTCTATAGGTAGTGGCTGGGAAAGAGCCTCCATTAATTCCGTCCCCGCCGGTTGTCGCCGTTTGCACATAATTCTTGGCGTTGTTATCCGTAAAGAACAGGCTGGTCTGCGGAACCATTATGCGCCAGGCAAAAGTTCCCTGGTCAATTTCCATAATGGTCGTGCTGCCGCTCTTTATATCGGGAGTATTGTTGGTACCCTTGAGCTTATTGTCGGGGCCCGGTCCGGCGTCGGAGTAACGCCACTTATTATTAGTTGTAATCCATTGCGGAGTCGGGAAAGTGACGGCGGTGCCAACGGTATTAAGGCCGGGGGTGTCTGTACTATTGACCACATAGTAGGCAATCCTTCTTATCTGGTTGCTGTTATCCGTGGTGCTGCCCCTTATATTCATCCTTGCCGTAACCGCGTCGAATGAATAAGAACGCGTTGTAATCTCTGGAGTATAACCGGGCGCGGAAACATCCTTGGGGGGAGCGGGATCGGTCTCATTAGGGGGCGCTCTCCTTTCGTAACTTGCCGGACTGAAATTTTCCTGAATAAACCGAGGCGGCGTGTTGTCCAGGGTAAACTGTTTCGAGATGCTGTTTGTCCTGCCCGCCCCGTCTTTTACCCAAATGGTAATGGTATAGGTCGGCAGTTTTTTCAGAATCACGTCCAGGGCGTTTTTATTATCTGAGGTATTGTCCGCTTCTCCGTCCTGTGTCATGAAGGGCGCTACTATCAGTTTTTGGTCATCTATAGCCGTGAGTGACAACGCCACCGGAGTGCTTGCGTCATTGGCGGGAATTGGTATAGGCCTCGAAGCCGATGTAATAGTTGTATTGGAAGATGATCCGGCGGCTGTCCATGACCGTTTTGTTGTCTGAGCTGTGATGCTTTGGTTCAGAATTGTACTTGGGGGGGTGACTCCGTTATCAACAACTTCCACTTTCCACTCTTGTATGGTATTGCCGTCGCCCGCGGTAAAGCTTAATTTAGCCTGGCCGAGTTCATTTCTGAAGTATGTCGTACTATTGGGATTATATTTATCATTGGACTCGGCTACCAACTGGCCGTTTACGCGATTCCACCATCCCCACCTAAGAACCGGATCTTCTTTGTCAATGTAGAACACGCGGCCCGACCTGGTGCCGGTTGTTGCGTAATTAACATCATTGAAAGTAAGATCGTTTGTAGCCGTCGTGTCATGGAAGTTCCCATCGCCAAGCGAGAAGTCGGTGACATACAGATCGAGCCTGTAGTAGCCTTCCTCAGCAAAGAGATTCGCCGGGAATTTAGTGGTTCCCGCCGCGGTAAGCGTCGCCTGGTTTATGGACCAGTTCATCGAAGTCTGCCGCGTGGTGTTTGCGGCAAAGGCGCTGGGCCATGAACTGTGAGGCGTGGGCATGGTTGTCGTCCAGGCAGTGCCATTCCACCAAGTCCATTTGTTTACTCCGGCGCCGTCGGGAATCGAATAGTCCCATCTGCCAATCATGAACTGTACGTCCTGGATCCTTGTGTCGTCTTCCACAAGGCCGGTAAGCGACAGGGTGTTATCCTCAAAGGAAGAAGCGGCGGTTAGGGTTCCTTTTTCCAGGTTTGTAAACTCAAGCTTCGGCTTCTTTGTATCAAGGTAGAAGAACCAGTCCTCGGGACCGGCCCTCTTGCCCGCCTTGTCGGATGCCGTCACCCTTATGTAGCGCCGGGCGCTGTCGGAAGCGTCTACTGTGCCGATCTTCGCCGCGTCGCGGAGTCCCTTAACGTCCTTTTGCAGAACTTTAAAAGCCCATGCCCATACAGGGGTGCCGTCAGTCATATTGGCGAGCTTGTACAGTGTCAGCCGGCTTGGACTGGTGCTGTCGTTGTCTGTGTATGTGAATGCTGTTCCGGCGGAATTTAAAACCGCCGTCGAGGTAACCGTATATCCGTACCCTTCCTGCCCTATGGTTATGGTCATACCGCTAAAGTTATAGTCGCTGACCGTGCCTGTAAGGGTAAACGCCTCGTTAGTGTTGTCAGCGCCTGTCCCGCTGAACACGCGTTCTTCTTCGAGCAGTTTTCCGGGTATCTTTGAATTAGTGTAAACGCCGAGACTGGCAACGATGAAATCATCTTTAGTACCCGCAGCGTATGTAAGGCTGCCGGGCGCGGAGGCGGGGGGAGAAGAAATAAAAGTGCCGGTATAAGAGCCCAGTACGGGAGGAGCGCGGTCTACATTGAAGCGGACGTTGTATATATCCGACTTATTGCCGGCGCTGTCCTCGACCCAGATATCAACCAAATTCGGGCCGTCGGTTCCGTTAAAGCCGCTTTCTTTGGTAAGTAAGATCTTCCAGCTTGCCTCTTTTTCATTCTGGGTTGCGCCGGCCGGCACTTTTTCTATTTCTTTCTTTATCCATTTGCCCTCGGGCCAGGTGTTCGTATTGGCCGGCAGAGTTTCTTGCATAATCTCCAGATCGTTGGGACCCTGCGGAACTGTAATTGGTGAATTGTCAAGCACAGCGTAGGTGCTGGGATTCTTGAAGCGGTAATAGAAGTAGGTCTTTGCGGTCGCGGGCACAGTTATCCTGACAGACGAATACAGATCGCTGAAAGTTCCTTCTATAACAGGGGGTTCCGCCAGGATTGTACTGGCCGGACGGTTGTGTTCGCTGGTAAGCGCCTGTCTGACTTTCTCCGCCTTAATCGCAACGGTATCTCCTGAAAGGAAAGCGTACTCGGAGGGCCAATTTTTAATAGTATCCAGCCAGGTAGAGGGAGTAGTCCATGCGTTCCAGTCTGTTCCGCGGTAACGCCATTTAGCTGGCCAGGCCGGGGTGAGGGATTCAAAATTAGCGACGGTCGGAATCGTTGTGCGTTCAATCGATCTCGCGATATTACTGAAGTTAATCGCCGGCCCCTGGGTGTCTTTGGCGAAGTTATATGTAACGCGCCGCGTTAGCGGGACTTCGTCTGTCGCCTCAAACAGTATGTTCTGTAATCCCTGCTCCGCTTTTTCGAAAAGATCCTCAAGAGTGGTTTTTTCAATGTTGGTAAGGGCTGTTTTCAGGTTCCATGTGTATTGCTTTGGTTTGCCATCATATTCTGTCGGCTTGTCCAGGATGGTCTTTCTAAAGGTAACACCCTGAACAGTGTAGCTCATATTAAACGCGCTGAGTTTGTTCTCCTCTATATGACCGCTGAGCGCCTCTATAAGCAGATCTACAGTCGAGAAAGTCGGCATGGCCGCGCTGTAGTTGGGATGCGTGATAGTGCGATCTGGCAGTTTGGTCTCTTTGGTAGGATCAAACTTGTCAAAGAAGATAATCGGCGGGGTGCCGTCCACGATAAAGCTGTAGCAATCGGGCGGATTTTCGTCCGGATTTATGATGAACGTCGGCGGATTTGCCGGGAACACTATGGAAACGCTGTTATGGGGTACATATTTGGAAGCATAGTCAGGATACAAGCTCTTGCCGTAATTCGGGTTGTAATTCGGATTCGGTTTGTTATCCGAACCGATAGGATTACTTTCTCCTGTCAGGTCCAATGCGGTGGTCATAAACAAGTCCGGGTTCTTGCCATACCACTTCGCGCCGGCGGTCTTTTGGGTGTCAGTCGGGCCGACAGCCTCATCCGTCACCATTATCTGGTAATATTTGACCCCGTCCACTTTGAAATACGCGGCGGCCCTGCTTCCCGCGGCCGTTCCCGTATAGGTGGAAGCCCTAAATTTATAAAGTATAGACTGCGAAGAATCAATGCCCCCTTTCGAGGAACTGTATTTATCTGAAATTTTTATGTTTATCCAATCATCCCAATCAGCGGGCGCCGCGGGTTTGCTGTCCGTGACGGGTGTGCCGTTGGCGTTGGTTTTGGGGAAACGTATCGCCACATAGGTATTCTTCAGGTTGTCGTTATTGTCGCTTTCCGTACTAAAGTTGTCGCGGTCCCTGACCGTGCCCGAAATAACAGGGTCATGGGGTTTAACGTCGTTTTCCTGCGGGTCAAGGGAAAGCTTTTCAATCTCCGGATAGTCCCTTTTCCAGTCAACTTTAAATTCCTGATGGGCATAGCCCGCGTTTCCGGCCAGGTCAATGGCGCCGGCGTAAAGCGTGTATGTCTCTCCGTTTTCCAGATACCTGGTGTCAATAACCCATGTATACAGCCCGGCGCTTCCCTGGTTAATCAGGAAATTACCGCCCCCCGTCCATGAGGCAGCGGTGGACGGAAGATTGGCCGGAAGAGGCGAAGTACCCTGTTTTGTGTATACGGTAGGCGGCTCAGTCCACTTCTTCCACGTGTCACTGGCGCTCTCCTTAACAACCCACCATTTAATGCCGGAATAACCGTCTCTTTCCAGGAAACCGTTCGGTTCCACGGCTTTTACCGTAAAGGAAACCTTGCCGTACATATAGGTAGTTGTAACGTTGCCAACTGTCTCGGTCTCGAGGTTTCTGGGCGGGTAAAATAATATCGTAACTTCCGGCGGATCGCTGTCAATCCTCACCGTGCATTTTTCTACAGTCACATTGCCAATTCTGTCGTAGGCTTCCACCTCGAATCTCCGCTCTGGACTGGTAAAATTGAAGCCGGTCGGCTGGAAAACCACACCGCCTCCGGACAGATCCTGCCCGTATTCCCAGGTGTAATTGTAAAAACCGTCCTCGTCCGAAGTGTCTCCCACCATTTTCGGGGTAACGAATAAAGGTATGCTGTCCTGATTTGAAGGTAATATTACGTTAGGTTTAAAAATAATCAACAGGGTCTTTATGTCCAGCCGGCTTTTCGCCGTCCCTTCAATGATTATTGGTATTTTGCCGCCATATTCGTTATCCTTCGGGTATGTGATTACTACCTTCGGCGCGTCTGAAGACACCGCGAAATGATAGACCGCGCTTGCGTCCGCGATTGTCACCGGGGTGTCGCGGGGAAGAGACGTGTCCCTATACCCAACAGGAATCTCCACTTTATCATCTTTATTGTCTTTAACGAAAAATTCTATTTTGTAGATCCCGTCTTCCAGACCCTCGCCGGAGCCGTAGAGAGCCTCCGCCATTATCTGCGGCGTTAACATTCCGGACAGGCTCTTTTTAGTGCCTCTTAGCACCTTCGCGGGATCTATCGTCACTGTCTTCGGCCTGTCCTTAAGTTTTTTATCGGTGATGGGGTCGATAACTGTCAGCATTATTGTAATACCCGGGATGGCGGTTATTTCCCCGTTTTCATTTCTGGTTATTTCTATGCCGTCATCATCGGTGAAATTCAGATCCAGGCCCTGCCTCTTCGCGAGGATATTGCTCCGTGGCAGGGGCCAGTTGCCTATTATATCGCGATCACTGCCGTTGGATTTCAAACCCACCACCTTCACATCCAGGCCGCCGACGGTGACATCCGTAATCAAATTACCGTTCGAGTCCGAAACAGGCTTACCGCCGGCGTTAGTAAGGGACAGGTTCCGCACGTTTATTACGGGCTTGTCTGATTCATCGTCCACCTTTATCTTTTGCAGGACAAAACCAAGGTTGTTTACCCTGTCCTGGGCAATGACGTATAACCACAGCTCCTTGCCGTGCCACAGGTTTTCGTTGGGCTGTCCCGGCTTATAGGTATTGAACTTGAAGTGGTTGGATCTGTCCTCGGCAATATTCGAGCCGGCAACCGGCCGCCTTACCCAGCCGGATGTCTGGGATTCCCCGATGTTATAAAAGAAACTCAAATTATTCGCGGACGGGTGCTTCTGGAAATTTTCCAGATTAGCCAATACGGAACCCGCGCGCGGCGTCGTCCCGTCAGCCTCAAAGGGATCACTCTCTTCGACAATCCACTTGACCATGGAATAACCTTCCTCGGGCGGCTGGGGTATTCCCATGGTAAAGTCATTGTCTTTTCTGTGGGTCATGATGGAGGAATCGTCCGAGCGGTCAACTACTACCTGGATATTGCCGTTAACCGTACAGGGTTCCTTGCTTATCATGCCATATAACATGGACACAGCGCCGGTGGGATTGGCGACAGAGCCCCTGACGGAACGTATGCTTACAGTCGGGTTATCCCCGTCCATGTACAACAAATAGGTAAATGACTCCGGCCTTTCACCGGCGTCATCCGGGTCCATCCACAGGGACAGTGAAAGGGTGTATGGCTTGGTACTGGTTTTGAAAATGTCTTTTAATTTAGCTTTAATCGCACTCGAAGCTCCATTTTTAAAATAATCAACTTCCGTTTCGCTCTTCGCCAAAAAGGTAAGGTACGCGTTAGCGAAGGGTTGTGGAGGGGCCGGGGGATGTTGAGGGATTGGAATTGAAGCGCCCGCGGGGTATTCAAGAGTATAGGGGAGCGTTCCGTGCCCGTTGTCATCATGAGACCAGGTCAAATCCGCGCCGAAGATATCGCCCTCGGCAAAGGATAACAGAAGCCGCAGGCGGAATAAATCCGGATCCTTGTTATTATTATCATTCGCGGCGATTTTATACGAAGGCGACTCAGTTATATAAATATTGGGTTTGGCGTTCAGCATCACTTCCGCTATATCATCGTTGTTAATTTTAACTTCCGGTTTTGAGTCGTTCTTGTTAATTTTAATCTTTATGGGCTGGCCTTTGCCGCTGGAGTCGACACGGTACTGGAAACTGTCCCCTTCGCTGTCTCTGCTGTAACCCAGGGGAGGGAAATGCCCTTTAAGAAATGGGCCATCGTCGGTCGGGATCGCCTTGTTGAGGGGATCGGAGGAGGTGTCCATTGTCCTTATTCTGAAGTTGTAAAAAGTGTTAGGCGCAAAGGGTGTATGCTTCCCGTTAGCGTCAACCTCGTATACGATTTTACGCAGGGCGAAATCGGGATTTGGATTCGCCGGATCGGGATGTTCAATCTCGATATGGAACTTGGCAAGCCTGAAACTGAATGTGGAGGCGTTTATCACGCGCATCTTGCTGCGGTCGGCGTAAGTGCCGGGCCCGGCGGGACCTTTATCGCTTTCTTTCTGGATATCGTCAAAACCGACGTCATTATTGCCTATGCCCGGGAGGAACAGGGACGCCCAGCCCCAATTCGGGTCGTCGTCCTCAGGCTCGTCTTTGCCGCCCAGATCCAAACCGGCCGGCCATATCTTTATCTGCGGATAACCGGGCCGTAAGCCGCGGCGGTCTATTACCGTTCCCCGGATTTCGCCGCTCCATTGAACGTCTGATACCTTCGACGGATTCACGATATCGGTCATGGACGGGGATCCCATTTTAATAATCGAGGGGCGGTTCTTGATAATGAAATTATACGGTTGGCCGTAGAGGGACTCAACGGGTTTGCCTGTTGAATCAAAGACGCGGAACAGCATCCGGATCGGGCCGTCTTTGGCAATGGTCCTGGTCCATACGTTAGTTTCGAAATCGTAATCGTAGTTGTTGAAGTTGTTGGGATCAAACTCGTATGTCCATTTCTTGTTTTTTAAATCGCCTGTAAGCTTAATGCCCTTGGTGGTCCATTTAACTTCTCTCTGTCCGTTTTCTTTGTCCTCGTAAACATACACCTCAACCCTTTCGACCTTGATATAGGCGCGGGCGTGCCCGGAAAAAATAACCGGATCAAAAACAAGATTGCCCGCATCGTCCGTTGTGTATTCCGCTGATGTGATGTAAGTGCCGGACACGGGGAAATCTATATTTATGGTCGGCGGTTCAACGACAACTTTCTCGCCCAGGTTATTGCTGAAAGGATTACTGGGATCATCACAGGTAAGAAACAGGCCTATTACGAGTAGAATAAATATGCAAGAAACCGCTAGTTTTCTTAGATTACACATATTTTACCCCCTTAGTAATGAGACCACTCCTCACTAATATTATACCATATAATTGAAATTTATTCAAGCATTTTTTTTAGAAAAAGGGAGCGGGGAGTGGGGGGTAGGGAGATAAATACTTACAAATGAAAACCACACACCCTATCGCAAACGCTGGCAAACCGTGACATTCCTTACTGAAAAGGTGACTTAAAGGAGGTGACAAGAAAGGTGACAAGAAAGGTGACTGTCACCTTTCGTAAGTTTTTTGCTTTCATGCGAAAAAAAAGCCTCTTCCACTACTCATTGCTCATTGCTCATAGTATACTACTTCCATGCCCACTCCCGACTCCCCACTCCCTACTCCCCTTCCCAAACACAGCGATTCAGAGCAAAAAACCGCAAATCAGGCCCAAATGCTGGCAAATCGGCTTAACAAAAAACTCAAACACCTGAAAAAATGGGCAAAACGCCTGAATTTCGAGGCATTCAGGCTGTATGACCGCGATATACCGGAGATTCCCCTTGTTTTGGACCTGTACACAGACGTTATTTCCGGGGCCCTGTACAAAAGGCCCTACGAAAAAGATCCGGCAGAGGAGGCCCTCTGGCTTGAAACCATGAAAAAAACCCTGTCGCAAAGCGCTGGGATTGCCCCGGAAAATATCATAATCAAGCAAAGAGAGAGGCAAACCGGGCTTGCTCAATATGAAAAAACCGCTGGAAAAGGCTTAATTCGCGAAATTCGCGAGGGAAAGTACAAATTCAAGGTAAATCTGTCCGATTACCTTGACACCGGCCTGTTTTTAGACCGCCGCGCCCTGCGATCTATGGTCGGCGAGGACGCAAACGGCAAGCGCGTGCTGAATTTGTTCTGTTATACCGCGTCTTTTTCCGTGTACGCGGCGGGCAGCGGCGCGATTTCCAGCGATTCCGTCGATCTTTCCAACACTTACCTCGCCTGGGCGCGTGAAAATTTCGCCCTTAACGGCCTTGAGGCAAAGCAGCTTCGAATGGAAGAATTTTTAACCACGGAGGACACGGAGGACACGGAGGGAGGGAAAAACTGTCGCTCCCAGAAGGGGAAAGGGGACAGTCACCTTTTGATTCGCGCCGATGTTAACGATTTTCTTGATCGCGCCCTGGCGGAGCGCTGCAGCTGGGACTCGATCATCCTTGACCCGCCCGCCTTTTCCAACTCGAAAATGTCCCGCGCCGATTTCGACCTTAAAAGGGATTATTTGTCGCTGCTGGCGAAGTGCCTTACCCTGCTCTCCCCCGGGGGCAAGCTCTGGTTCAGCGCCAGCGCCCGTTCCTTCAGGGCAAGCGCCCCGGAACTGGAAAAAGCGTTAGGCGTAAAGGCCGCGGATATAACGGACAAAATTGTTGATGAGGACTTTAGGGGGAAGAAGGCGCCGAAGACGTACGAAATAACAAATAACAAATAACAAAGGAAAACAAAAATTCTCTTGCTTTGTTATTTGTTATTTACTCTTTTCATAAATATTGATGCGCTGCCATATTCGGGTCCATCTAATACTTCCGGATAATCATGTTCAACATCAATATCTGAACCAAGTTTACTTGTCCATTTTCCTGTTGTTAATTGCCTTGCGGCGTGAGTCGGTTTTTCGTCTTTAATGTACAAAGCTATTTTTTGGAAACCTTCCTCGTATGAAGCATCCTCGCAGCACCTGTAACCAATTGACGAAAACAATTCTTTATATGCTTCTATCGTGTTTTCTT
>Ga0268262_10004087_pt1 | contig 15289 bp, 17 predicted proteins | sample TergutNc150P3_FD_190354 | JGI IMG/M metagenome (GOLD analysis project Ga0268262, IMG submission 190354) | Nasutitermes corniger P3 segment gut microbial community from laboratory colony in Florida, USA - Nc150 P3 (SPAdes) (version 2) | ecosystem: Host-associated > Arthropoda: Insects >... | reverse complement strand
GGCCGAATTCTCTTCCCGGCTCTTGAACGAGGCCGGTATTTTGGCCACGCCCGGCCGCGGCTTCGGCCCTTCGGGCGAGGGTTACGCCCGTTTCGCCCTGGTCCAGGAAGTGCCCCGGCTCAAGGAGGCCGCGGCCCGGCTGGCCAAATTGAAGTTCTGATTATTGAAGAGGCAGTGTTCAAGGTGTGGGTCAAAGCCGAGGCCGGCCGGACGGGTTGAAGCATGGAAAATACCGCCCTCATCGGCCTGGGGGCCAACCTCGAAAACCCGGCCGAAAAGATAGCTGCGGCAGTGGAACGCCTGGCCGCCAGCCCGGGCCTGAAACTCCTGGCCGTCTCCAGCCTCTACCTGAGCGAGCCCCAGGGCGGGCCGGAGGGTCAGGCTTGGTATCATAACGCCGCGGCCGCGTTTGAATCCGACTTGGCCCCGCGGGAACTCCTGGCCCGACTCATGGCCGTAGAGGCGGGCTTGGGCCGCCGACGCCGACGCCGCCGGGAAAGGAACGCCCCCCGGGTCATTGACCTGGATTGGCTGGCCCAGGGCGACCTGGTGGTGGAAGAGCCGCCGAAACTGATTCTCCCCCATCCCCGGCTGGCCGAGCGGAGATTCGTCTTGGCCCCCTTGGTTGAGGTGGCCCCCGAATGGCGTCACCCCCGTCTGGGCCTTTCGACCCGGGAACTTCTGGCGGCCCTGCCCGCCGAGGGCCAGGGGCTGAAAAAACTGGGGCCCCTGGCGGTCCGCTTAGAATAAGCCCAAAACCCTTTTCCCTCGCCGACGCGGCTAATTTTTGGGAATTACACCGTTAACTCCAATTTTAATAAAATCAGCAGGTTAAGCCGTATCACGACCACCCCCCCCGCCGATTAAATAGCTGATTATTCAGGAAAATTTATTTTGCCCCAAATAATCAGCTTTAATTTATTTTTTTTATTTTATGGTGAAGTCATTACGCCATTACTGGCAACTGCCACGAATAGATTTTTATTTTCTGCGTAACAGACGGAAAGCCAAGCAATATTGGCGGCAGGCGTTCTACTTGTCCAAGTAATAGCATCTGGCGAAGTCATTACGCCACTAGAACCAACTGCCACGAATAAACCTTTGTTTTCTGCATAACAGACGGAACGCCAACTACCGGCGGGAGAAGTTCTAAACGTCCAATCAATTCCAGGTCTAGCATTTACCAAAAGACTAAATGATTTACTATCAATTAATCCAGCCGATTTTACTGTTATTGCTATATCAAAAGTTCCTAAAGTAGTTGGCGTTCCACTTATAATGCCTGTAATAGAATCTATTGCCAAACCAGTTGGCAATCCAGAAGCAGACCAGACAAAAGTTCCATCGCCACCTCTAGCGTTCATAGTTTTTGAATAGGCCACCTTTTGCAAAGCATTTTCAAAAGTAGTATCATCTATAACAGGCGGCGCAGGCTCATGTTTAAACGGCCCACTAACTATATAGCCAACAACATTATTGCCTCTTTCAGTTGTGCCATCAGCGTGAATTATCTGGCTAGCAATATATTTAACTCTATAACCACGGACACTTGAATAGTCAACTGGCATTTTTATTTTCTTTTACCTGTTTATTTTCAAGCTGAATGTCATCTTGCATTTCCTTAGTTTTAGTAAATAGATTGTGCTTTATATCGTAAGATTTAGATTCTAGTAAATCTTTTTGAGAAATTCCATAATTCTCCATTAAAGCCCATAAAGCACCGAGTTTAAATGCTCTTCTAAAATTATTCATTTGATTTTTTCCTTTTTAAAAAAGTTTTGTGATACAAAATAAAATCTCCCGATGAAGGGGAGATTTAAAAGTGAAAATTTTTATTATAAATTTATCTCATGCGGATATGCCCTTCGGGCGTTATCCACATATTCTTGCCTTGAGGATTAACCAGTTTTTGCCCGGTCTTGCCGTCAACTACTTCAAGGCCTGTAGTTCCTGGTATGGTTACAGAAGTATGCGGAGGAACGATTTTAGTTTGAGGTTTTTTGCTACCGGGCAGATATAGAAAAATCTCCCGATGTTCTTTTGACATATTCTGTAATTGCCACGCGGCGGCCCATGAAATACTAGCCATAACCAGAATAGAAGCCAAAATGAAGCTAAGAGCAAAGAAAGTTCTCATGGTGTGAAATCCATTCAAGGATATTAAAGCCAAGTCTAGCTTGACTTTTAAGGGGTTTCCCCCTTAATCTGCCCAAGGCGGTTCGAGTTCGCCGCAACCACTAGCATGGACAAAACCGGCGATATTCAATACATCATCACATCTTACAGAAATTTCATGGCCTTTTTCTAATTCGCTGGCTATATCTGCTTCGCCTTTATTCAAATTGATATAGACAAAGTTAAACATATTTTGGCCTTTAAGAAGAATCTGGATTTGGCCGAATGTTCTTTGAACGCTATCAACGGTTCCATGTATGGTTAGGCCGCCTTTGCCGCGATATTTCTTATCTGCGGCAAGTTCATTGTTGGCATAATCCTTAGCAAGAGTTGGGGCAGAGACAATTATTGACTCTGCCCAAGAAAAACCAGGTATAGCCAGTATAGAAGCCAGGAACAGGCCAAGAGCGAAAATATTTTTCATGGTGTAAAATCCTTTCTGGTGTAAGGTCTATTTCAGCCATTGATACAATTGATACGCCACATACAAAAGGATAACCAAGGCAAGTAAACAGCCCACGGCAGCGCCTTGTCCGCAACCGGACCAAAAGCCTTTCTTTTTAAAGCCACAATTAGGGCAACTGCCCCCGGAAGAGGATATTTCTTTTCCGCAATCCGGGCATATTTCCAAGGCCATGCCTTACTCCTGCTTCAACAAAACGGGACAAAGACGAACATCACAAAAACAACCACTATGAAGCCAATAATGCAACCTAATTGGTTTGAACAACCACCATCACGCGAAGCAACTTTCCCCGATGGTGGTTTCTTTTGAAAGCCACAATGCGGGCAAGCAGAAGCCGTATCGGAAAACTCTTTGCCACATTCCGAACAGACTATAAGGGCCATTTTCTCACCATATCCGCTTCATTATTGGCTCAAGAATACTAAGTAAAAAAATACAAAAATAAGCACTAGCCTTGAACGCATAAAATATCATTACGGGAACAAGGATAATTGTAATAACAGTTCCGATGACTTTTCCTATAAATCTTACGCTTTCATTATGTTCACACCATTCAAAAAATCTATTAAGTTTTTCAAGCCACACAATAAGCATTTCAGCCGCTTTAGGGTGCTTTTCAAACCAATCATTGAGCTTATCGTAAAAGCTCTTAGGCTCTGCCGGCATTATAAATCATTCCTCCATTTATCTGCATGACCGTTTTAAAATTCCGATAGTTCGTCTTTGGTCAAAGGTCTTTGAACCCCATCGCAATCGTGGCATATACCACTTATCGGAGAATCATTTTTATATTCTACTGTTCCAGATAGCTTTCCGTTCTCATCATAAAATCTTGCCTGACCTTCTTTTTTGCCATCCTTGAAAGTCGCTTCAAGTTGCAATGCACCGCTTTCATAGTAGTTTTTGAATAAACCTTCCTGCTTGCCATCTTTGAGAGTTGATTCTTCCTGAATTTTACCGTTTTCATAGTAGGACTTGGCTGGACCTTCAAGTTTGCCATCTTTGAAATGTTGTTCAACCTCAATTCTACCATTTTCATAGTATTGCGTGGTTAGACCTTCCTGCTTGCCATTTATATAAGTTGTTTCGATTTGTAATGCACCGCTTTCATAGTAGCTCTTAATTAGACCTTCTCGTTTTCCATCTTTTCTGGGTATTTCCGCTTTTAACCTTCCATTTTTGTGATATTCGCAGATAAGGCTATCTGACAAAGCCATTTTATCGCCATTAAGCGGGCAAAGATTTTCAGCCGCAAAGCCGGAATTGACAAGCACCAGGGCCAAAATGAAAAGACAGCAGAAGGTTAAGTTTTTCATGGTGGATTCCTCCGCTCCGAAAGTCAGTCATTACCTCCGACAAGGCCGAAGGTTTAAAACGCCGTAAATCTCTTTCTAAAGCTATTCTATTTCCTTTAGTTTAGCGTTATTCATCTTAATCACGCCGAAAATTAATACAACAGCGCAAAAAATGAAAAGATAAACCCCAGAACCAGAAGCGTTAAACGGACGCCCGAATAGCTCATCTTGTTTTGAACCAACAAAGCCTAACCCAAAAAAGATGGCAAGTATGGCACATATAACACCGATAATTTTATTTATCTTTTTATCCGTGATAGCATTATAAAATGGATAAATAAATAAAAGCATAAAAAGGCCGCTTGTTTGACTAAACCCGTTTGAACTTAGGATTCCAAACTCAACCCAAGGAAAAAGATGTGTCAACAAGGCGGCAATCGTAGAGATTATCACCAGCTTGGCCCCAAGCGATTTGTCTTTGAATTGCATTGAAATTTTCTCTTTCCTTGGCTTATTTGTTCGGCATGGCCGTTAATAAAAAAACTAACGGCTATGCCGAAAAGATTGTCAGAACTGCTCTAACATCTTAATCACACAGGATTGAACGATGCCTAGAGTTAATAGAAAGATTACCGCATATAAAACTCTCTTTCTTCCAGTTCCAATCAGCCATTTGCCACAAGAAGGGCATTTGGATATTACCTTGTTGGGAATTTCCTTTTTGCATTTCGGGCACTCTCTGGTCGCCGCCATGATGGATTCCTCCGCGCTGAAAGCTAGTCATTACCTCCGACAAGGCCGAAGGTTTGAAAACATATTTTCTGGTTTTAGAAGATTATTTAATCTTCTAAATTACCGTGTTCGTCGTAGGTCTTGGCTAGACCTTCTGGCTTGCCATCTTTGAAAAGCACTTCTTCCTTAATTTTACCGTTTTCATGGTATCTTCTGACTAGACCATCAATTTGGCCATTTTTGCTAGGAAGTTCCCCTTTCAGCTTTCCGTTCTCATGATAGACACAGGCAAGATTTTCAGTCTTAATTGTGCCCTTTCCAGTAGCTGGACATGCTTGTTTCTCGGTAGAGTTGGATTGGTTGCAGCCGATTTGGGCCACCAGGGCCAGAAGGAAAAGACAGCAGAAAGCTATTAGTTTTTTCATTGGTGGATTCCTTTACGCTGATAGTCAGTCATTACCTCCGACAAAGCCGAAGGTTTGAAAACATATTTCCACAGCCTATGCCATATTCCCACGGAAAAGGCCCTGGAAACAGGCTAGACGAATAGAAAGCGATGATGAAGGGGTAGAGATTAGATAGCGTTTAAGCACCTTCCAGTAGTCAACTGGCTGGCCGCTTATATAGAAAGCGGCCGGGCGCTCAAAACAGCTGTATGAACTGCGGACCTATTCCCGAAGTATTTTATTCAGTCCACGCCCGGCCGTGTCGCCACGGAAAAGCAAAAACAAAAAGACACGGCTGCGGGCGTGTGACCGCATACAGGCATTTTGAGTGCCGTTTGGAAATTGAATCACAAAGCGGCAAGAAAGTCAAGCGGATTCAAGCCTTAATACACATTTTCAAATAAATAGTTGACTATTCAGATAATTTCATATTTTCGCCATTTTTTAGGGCGGCAAAAAAGTTATTTCCCACAACTAGACTTAGAAAAATCTACTTTCATCGCCTTATACTTCAAGCCTTCTCTTGTCTGATTATTAAATATATAAACCCATGTTTAAAACTTTTTGAAATTTTGCATATAGTTCTTTGCTTTCAGATAATGGCTTGCTTTTGCCGTGTATCAAAGCATTATAAGTCAAGCGTTTTCCCTTAGTCATATCAATTAATGAGTTTATTCTATCTAGTGTTGGACGTTTTGCATTTCCTTGATTTAGACGAAAGAGAAATTCAGCTAAATACCTTGGAAGGTGTTTTTTACTGATTTTATGATATACGCCATAATGGCCTCTTTTCAATAAGGCCCAAACACTTTCTATGCTATTCGTATGAGCTTTCCCATCAACAAACTGTTTGGCTGAATGATTAACTACCTTATGATTAAATGGAACTCCTATATATGCACCATGCTCATCAGTATTTAAAGTAGCGTTTTTATCAATGCGTTTTTTCAATTCGGCTTGAATCGTTTTCGCGGAATTATCTTTTAAAACTGTAGCATAAGTGTTTCCGTCTCTTTCCCTTATGCCTAAAACGGCAGTTTTACCTATTGTTCCTCTGCCTAGTTTAAGTTTCTTTGAAGCGTGTTTGTTTGCTTCTTTTCCACCGATATACGCTTCATCAGCTTCTACTTCACCTTTGAGTAATGGAGGATTTTTATCTAAACACGCTTCTCTGATTCTATGTTGTAAAAACAATGCAGACCTTTGAGTTATATCAAGGCTTCTAGCTAATTGTGCTGAAGAATATCCTTTTCGAGAGTCAATCATAGAATATTTACCGAAAGCCCATTTTCTCAAAGGGATATGAGAACGCGCCATAATAGTGCCAGTTCTTACTGTATATTCCAACTTGCAAAAGTTACAAATATAATAACCGGCCCTATTTCCTTTTCTAGGTGTTTGTCTTGTGTTGTTATGACAATTTGGACAAGTTGGCTTTCCATGCCAGCGCAAATTTTCATAATATATCCTAGCCGCTTCATTGTTAGGAAATGTTTTCGTAAAGCCGTCTATTGAAAGAATTGATTTAATCATTTTTAATCCTTATAATAATGATTGAGATTGATTCTTTGTAAAACAAAGAGTTTTAAATTTTTAAAATGTTTTGTCATTCTAAAACCTTTATCATTCAACGATATTAAAAAATAAAAATCTCCCTTTTGATGGGGAGATTATTAAAATTAATATTGTTTTTTTTAAGTTTTGAGAGGGCAGAAAAACTCCCCCTCTATATTAATTATTTATATATGAAAAAAAAGAATATTAAAATTTTTTGGCCTCTTCATCTAATTATTCCCGATACTTAGTCCAGCTTGGGAAATGACTTCTCTTTCATACTTTTTATTTTGACGCAAAAATACAGGAATTTAGCCGTTTCGATAGTAAATTACTGAAAAATCAACTAATTATAAAAAATGGCATTAAAGGCGGAGGGCGATTGACGTAAGATGTTGAAATTATTTGAATTGGAGTTAACGATGTGGTTCCCTATTTTTTTCCTGCATTTCTCGGTATTTACGAGATGATTCGTCAAAGCCGGGTTCTTTTTCCAAATACTCTTCCTCCAAGTATTTCACCAGCGGGGAGTAGATAAAAAACGCTTTATTTACGATATCTTGGTCATCAGGGTTCATGCAATGGAGCTCATCCCAAATTCTGGCCTTTTCTTTTCGGAAAGCGTCCAATTCACCTTCCCGCCACTTTTCCAATCCGGCCTTGGAAAGATTTGGGTATTCTTCCAGTATTCTCACGGTGTTGAGCAGATGGCCATAATAGACGGCCATGATATCCCTGGCCACTTCCCAATCCACGCTATACGCCATGTTACATCTCCATTCCGCCGCCGCCTCTAGGTTTGCGGCCTTTATCGTCAATGGTTTTCCCTGTCTGCTTCTCTTTTTACTTTTGGAATTCAAGAGCTTTCTTGATTCTTTCCTGTTCAGCCTTTGCCCTTGGAATTGGAGTTAACGATGTAGTTCCCTAATTTTTATCCTTATCCCCATTATCCCCAATACCTTAATGGCCTCAGACCTGCCGGGGGTCGGTCAGGCGGCCCCTTACGGCGGCCGCGGCCGCGGCCGCCGGGCTGACCAGGTGGGTGCGCGCCCCCCGCCCCTGCCGGCCCTCGAAGTTGCGGTTGGAGGTGCTGGCGCATCGTTGCCCCGGCGGCACCTGGTCCGGGTTCATGCCCAGGCACATGGAACAGCCGGGGGCTCGCCACTGGCAGCCGGCTTCAAGAAAAATGGAGGCCAGGCCCTCCTCTTCGGCCTGGGCCTTGACCAGGCCTGAGCCGGGCACCACCAAAACCGTCACCCCCGGGGCCACCCGGCGGCCCTTCAAGACGGCCGCCGCGGCCTTGAGGTCTTCCAGGCGGCCGTTGGTGCAGGAGCCTATGAAGACATAGTCCACCGGAATGTCGGACAAGAGGCGGCCCGGGGCCAGGCCCTGGTATTCCAGGGCCTTGGCCGCAGCCAGGCGGCCGGCCTGGTCGGGGAAATCGTCCGGGGCGGGCACGCGGCCGGTCAAAGGGGCGCTTTGGGCCGGGTTGGTGCCCCAGGTGACCAGGGGCTCGACCTCGGCCGCGTCAAGGGTCACCTGGCGGTGGAATTCAAACCCGGGGTCGGTGAAGAGAGTCCGCCACCATTGGGCGGCTTCTTCAAAATCGGCCCCGGCCGGGGCCAGAGGCCGCCCCTTTAGATAGTCCAGGGTGACCTCGTCCGGGGCGATGAGGCCCATCCTGGCCCCGCACTCAATGGCCATGTTGGACAGGGTCAGGCGGCCCTCCACGGAGAGGGCCCGGACGGCCTCGCCCCGATATTCCAGGGCGTGGCCGACCCCGCCGGCCACGCCTACTGTGCTTATTATATGGAGAATGAGGTCCTTGGCCGAGACGCCCGGGCCCAGACGGCCCGAGACCTCCACGGCCATCTGCCGGGGCTTGGCCTGGTAGAGGGTCTGGGTGGCCAGGACGTGCTCGACTTCGCTGGTGCCAATGCCGAAGGCCAGGGCCCCCAAAGCGCCGTGGCTGGCCGTGTGGCTGTCCCCGCAGACCACGGTGTTCCCGGGCAGAACCAGGCCCTGCTCGGGCATGGTCACATGGATGACCCCCTGGCGGGGGTCGTCCGCGCCGAAAAAGACCTCCAGCCCGAATTCGGCCTGGTTCTTTTCCAGGGCGGCCAGTTGGGCCTCGGCCACCGGGTCTTTCAGGGGACGGCGGCGGTCGTCGGTGGGTATGGAATGGTCGATGACCCCGAAAGTCAAATCCGGCCGCCGCAGCCGGCGGCCGGCCCGGCGCAGGCCTTCAAAGGCCTGGGGGGAGGTGACTTCGTGAATCAGGTGCCGGTCTATATACAGAAGGTCCGGGGCGCCGGGGGCCTGGTCCACCAGGTGGGCGGCCCAGATCTTGTCCAGAAGGCTTTGGGGCATGGGGTATCCTAGGGGAGCCTCGTTTGGCCCTCGCTTTGAGGCCGGGCTCAGGCGGCCGCCGGTTCAGGGGTGAAATCACCAATCATGGATCTGGACGGCGACTTGGCCCGGGTCTTCCTTTAGAACCAGGCTTAGTTCCCGCAGGTTGTCGTTTTGTCCTTTCAGGACGGCGCTGACCCGGTTCAAGGCCCGGATTCGGCGCACGGACGAGCCTATGAGATAAATGCCCAAAATGACCAGCCCGGCGCAGAGGGCCAGAAGGGGACCGAGAAGATAGATGACTTGGCCGGGATCATAGTAGCGGGAAATGACGATGAGGACGCTTAACACCGACAGGGGCAGGGCCAGGACGGCCAGCCCCGTGCGCATAACGGACAGGGAGGTGCGCTTTTCGGCCAGCACCAGGGAAATCTCGTTGATGAGCATGGTTTCCTGGCGCAGGGCGGCCTTATCCGGCAGATTGGGCACGTCCCGGGCCAGGAGACTCTCCTCCCGGCGGCGTATGCGCCGCCGTTCGGCGCCGGTGCGCCGTTCCTGGCCGGCGCGCCGCTCGGCGCCGGAGTGCCGTTCCGGCCCGCTCGGCCTTTCGGTTCCCGCCCGCTGGTCGGCCTCGGGTTTGGGCGTCTGATTCAAGGCTCGGACCTCCATGTTTTCCCATTAATCCTGTCATTATATGACGGAGGCGGCAAGGGGTCAAGGCCGGCCTGGGCAGTTGGCCATGAAATTGCATATAAAGCCCCACGGGAACGCCCGGCGCTCCACATCTCTCCGGCGAAAGGCGAGGGCCATGACCACCATAAACAATATGCTTTTCAATATCCGCAACCAGGCTCCGGCCCTGCTCCAGGTGGGCGGCGGCAAGGCTGAAAACTACCAGAACCTGGCCTCTCTCACCGACAGCCTGTGGGGCAACAGCGAGTTAACGGGCTCTGGCGGGGGCAAGGCCCAGGATATGGTCCACCTGGCCTACCAGAACATAGGCCAGAAGGTCGTTTCGGAAATGGCCGCCCTAACGGCCGAGGCCATCCAGGCCGAGCCCGGCCTGGACAACGATTACCTCATCGCCGTGTTTGAAAACGAAAGCGGCCGCGAAACCCGGGTCTATAAGCGGTCGGAAATTTTGTCCGGCTTTGACGGCCTGGAAAAGGCGGTGGTCCAGGCCCAGATGGCGGCCGATCCCCTCCAGGTCTTCTCCAGCGCCAAGGGCTGGCCCCCGGGTTCCAGCGACCCGGCCTGCCTGAAACTGGCCTCGCAACTGGACAGTTTCTTGAAGACCAACGCCAAGACCATAGGCACCCTTAAAAACGCGGGCTATGACCCGTTTTCGGAACACCGGGGCTCAAGCGCGCTCCAAAAAGCCTTGACCAACAAATCAAGCGCCTAAGCTCCGGCCTTACTGTTCGGGTCAGGCTCCGCCTTATTCCGCGTGAGCCTCGGCCGGCATACTCTTTTCCAAAGCCTTCAGATGTTCGACATAGATATCGGCCCAGGCGTTGTTGGAACCCAGGCCCTCCAGATGGGAGAGGACCGTATAGCCCTGGGCCTTGAAGCGGCTGGCCCAACTGTCCTCCTCGCCTCCGGCCATGTCGTTTTTGGCATGGTCGCCGGCCACCAGCATCAAGGGGGCCAGAAGGACGGTCTTACGGCCGGTCTGTTCAACCTCTTTCAGCGCCTCATCAAAGCCGGGGCGGCCCTCCACCAGGCCCAGGGCCACCTCCGGGCCATACGTTTTTTGCATGGCCTGTTCCAATTTCTTATAGGAGGCCACATCCAGGTTTTCGTTGCCGTGTCCCATCAAGACCAGGGCCGCGTTTTTTTTCCCGGCCTCTTCCACCAGGGGGGCCAAGGCCCGGGCCGCCGCGGCCAGGTATTCAGGCCCGCCGTCGCCCAGGGCCGGCTCGCCCAGGGCCAGCCAAGGGAAGGGATTGAGGGCTGGTTTCATGGTTTTGATGCCGGCCAACTGGCCGACTATGTTTTTAAGGTCGCCGAATTCCTCGCCCTGGGTGATATGCAGAGACTGCACCAATATGAGGCGCGAACCGCTTTCCTGAATATTGGCCAGGGTGGTCAGGGGATTGGCGATCTGGTAAATTTCCTGGGGCACCGCCGGATTTTTCTGCCTGAAGCTCTTGTCCCCGGCCCTTTTGTGCCAGATGCCGCGAATGATGTTGGAAGTGAAAGCCAGGTGAACGTCGTAGCCGGGGAAGGCGGCGGCTATCCGCGCTTTCACGTTCAAAATGGATTTCAGGGCGCCGGCCTCGGTGGTGCCGAAGGCGGCCAGGACAATGGCCGGTTTTTTGGGTTCGCGGGCAGACTGGGCCACCAGCGAACCGCCGCTTAAGATCAGGGTCAAGGCAGCCAGGGCCGAGAAGAAAACCAGGTGACGCATAATTTTTGCTCCTTTTTGTTGTTGAGGGCGGCCGGCGATCAAGCTCCCGCCGCCTTGAAAACAATAAAAAAACGGGCTCATTATTCATGAGTCCGCGAAACCGTTTTTATCGCCAACAAACCGTTTGGGCGTCGGCGCGCGCCCCGGCTCTATGTTTCAGGCAGGTCTTCTGACTTTCGGTTCATCGCCCTTTTTTCGCCTTCCCGCATCCTTGAAGGAAACAGTGGCTGGCCGAAGCCTTGAAAAAAGCGCTCCCCGATTACAGCGGCGGGACCGTGGCGGATTCGCACCGCCTTCCCTCTTAGTCTGTTTTCGCAGACACCTGAATGTCTAAACTCTACCCGACTAAAAATTTTTTGTCAAGCCGGCCTTGGCCCCTATTCAGTTCTGATGTCGCCGGATAGGTAGAGCTTAACCCGCCCCCCTATCTTCACCCGCTCCCCGAAGTCTTCGACCCAAAGAAGGCCTCCGCGCCGGGAAAGCTGACGGGCGGTCATTTTGGGCCGGCCCAGGCGCTTTGACCAGTAAGGCGTGAGAAGGCAATGCGACCGGCCGGTGACCGGGTCTTCGTCGACTCCGGCATTGGGGGCGAAATAGCGGGAAACGAAGTCGCAGTCTTGCCCGGGCGCGGTTATTATCACGCCGAAGCTGTTATCCGGCATACCGGCTTCCGCCTCGACTTTTTTCAGGGCTTCGAAATCAGGCCGCAGTCGGCCGATTTCATCCCCGGATTCAAGCACGGCCATGAGGTCGGCGGCTTTGTAGGTTTCAAAGCGGTCGGTCCCGAAAGCTTTCGCCAGGGCCGGGTAGTTAGGGGCCGGCTCGGCCGACCAGGCCGGAAAATCCATCCATAGCCGTTCATCGCCGCCCCGGGTGACGGTCAAAACCCCGCTCAGGGTGGAAAAGCGCAGTTCCCGGGCGGAGCGCTCCGCCTCGTCAAACAATATGAAAGCGGCGCCCATGGTGGCATGGCCGCAAAGGTCGATTTCCAAGGTCGGGGTGAACCAGCGCAGATTGTAACCGCCGTCTATTTTTACCAGAAAGGCCGTTTCGGAAAGGTTGTTCTCGGCGGCTATGTTTTGGAGGGTTTCGTCGGCCGGCCAGGAATCCAGGAGGCAGACTCCGGCCGGGTTCCCGCTGAAAAGGCGGTCGGTGAATACATCCACGACATAGTATTTCATGGGGTTCTCCTTGGCTAAGGGGACAAAACCCCTTTACTCGGCGTTTTTCTTTGAAGGCAGAATAACAGATTATCCGGCGATTATCCATGAGCAGGCTGAATTGAAGCCCGCCAGGGCGCGCCCTAAAATTCAACTTGCAAAAGACGGCTGATTATAATAAATATATATATTCAGCTTTTTGGCCGGCCGGGCTTCCCGGCCGGCCCCCTTTGTCCGGCCGGCCCCTTTGTCCCCCAGAAGCCAGGCCGCGGAGACGCCCCATGCTGGCCTATATCAGAAAAAACGCCAACAGCACCGTGGTCTGGCTCATAATCGGGGCCATCGCCGTGGTCTTCATCTTTTTCGGCCTGGGACGGCATCCCGGCTCGCCGAAACTGGTCAAAATCAACGGGGAAGAAGCCGACCCCTACGAATATCAAGACCTGGTCCGGGAGTTCAATTCCCGGCAGCGGCGCTCCGCCCCCTCCCAGGACGACGATGACCGCTACGCCCGGGCGGCGGCGCTTTACGAGCAGATAAACCGAATCCTGACCAGGCAGTTCGGCGAAAAAATAGGGCTCAGGCCCAGCCCCCAGGCCCTTAGGGAGGCCGTGGCCGCCATTGAGGCCTTTCAGGTTGACGGCCGTTTCAACCTTGAACGCTACCAGGCCGCCCTAAAGAGCCAGCGCCGCGCCGCGCCCGATTTTGAGCGGGAACTGCGGCGCAATATCACCTCTGAGCGGGCCGTCAACCTGGTTTTCAGCCTGGCCCGGACCTATCGGCCGGAATTGGCGGAACTTTTTCATTTTCAGGAAGACCAGGTCCGTTTCGATTATCTCTTCCTGGCCGACGAGGAGGCCCAGGTTCCAGAGCCCGAGGCCGGGGCACTTCTGGATTATTATGCCCTGCGCCGGGAAAACTGGCGGCGGCCGTCGGAAATGACCCTCCAGTATGTGGAAATAAGACCGGGCGAGCATTTGGCCCGGGCCGAGTTGACCGAGACCGAGTTGGAAGATTATTACGCCCAGAACCAGGACCGCTTCTTCAAGCCGGAAGCGGCCCAGGTGCGGCATATGCTTTTCAGCTTCCCCTCCCTGAGCCCGGATGAAGCCGGGCAAGAGGCCGCCCGGGCGCGGGCCGGGGCGGCCAGGGCCCGCCTGGACCGGGGCGCTGATTTCGCGGCCCTGGCCCGGGAGTTGAGCGACGACCGCGACACGGCCAAAAAAGGCGGCGACCTGGGCTTACTAACCCGGGGTTCGACCTTTCCTGAACTTGAGGCGGCCGCCTTCGACGGCCCCTTGAACGAAGTGATCGGCCCGGTGGCCACCGCGGCCGGCTATCACCTTATTCTGGTCACGGCCCGCCGGCCCGCCGGCCCCAGCCCTCTGGCGGAGGTCCGGGCCGAAGTGACCGGGGAACTCCAGGCCCTCAAGGCCCGCCGGGCGGCCGTGGACCTCCTGGAGGAACTCCTGGCCCGGGCCGAACTCAATCCCGACTTGGCCGACGCGGCCCAGGGCCTGGGCCTCCGGGCCGCCCTGAGCCGCCCCTTCACCGCTGAAAACGCCCCGAGTTTTTTTGAGAATGACCCCGCGGCCATCCAAAGGGCCTTCAGCGCCCCTCTTGACCGGGTGGCCCAGCCCTTTGAAGGTGAACGCTCCCTGGTCTTGTATGTGCCCCGGACGCGCCAGGAAAGCCGCATCCCCCCCTTGGATGAAATCCGCGAAGAGGTGGACCGGGCCTGGAAGCGGGAAGCCGCCGACCGCCAGACCAAAGAGCGCTTGGAGAGCCATCTGCCGGAAATCCGGGACCAGGGCTGGGAAGCCTATCTGGCCGCCCGGGCCTCGGGCCGCCAATTTAAAAGCGGCGCCGGCCTTTTGACCAGCCGCTACACCTTGCCCGGGTCGCCGCCCTTTGAGGGCAGCGATCCCCAGGCCGTGACCGCCCTGGCCTTTTCGGCCGCCGCGGCCGGCCAGATACTGCCGGTTTCCCTGGCCGGCCGTCTGGACGGACGTGCCGGCCGCTTTCTCCTGCGCCTGGCCGAATACCAGGCGGCCGACGAAAGCCGCCTGGACGGCCCCGAGGGCCGGTCATTGGAATACTTCCTGGCCTTTAACAAGAGCAATCTCTTATTGCAGACCTGGCGGGTGGGGCTTTACGAGGCTTCCAAGGACCACATTGCAATCCCCCCGCATTTTCTTCCCTGAGCAGGCGGTATGTTCGAACGTTTAAGCGACAAATTATCAGGCGTCTTCCAGAAACTGGCCGGCCGAGGCAAGATAAACGAGGCCGACCTGAAAAGCACCTTGAGGGAAGTGCGCCTGGCCCTCTTGGAGGCCGACGTCAATTACAAGGTGGTCAAAGATTTTCTCCTGGCCGTGGAAACCCGGGCCCGGGGGGCCGAGATCCTGGCCAGCCTCACCGCGCCCCAGCAGGTCTTGAAAATCGTCTATGAGGAGCTGCGCGACCTCATGGGCGGTTCGGCCAGCGGGCTGGACCTGGGCGGCCGGCCGCCGGCGCCGATCCTCCTGGTGGGCCTCCAGGGCTCCGGCAAAACCACCACCGCCGCCAAACTCGCCTGGCACCTTAAAAAAAGCGGCCGGAAGCCCTACCTGGTCCCGGCCGATGTCCAGCGGCCGGCGGCCATTCTGCAACTGACCCGCCTGGGCCAGGAGGCGGAGGTGCCTGTTTTCCCCTCCGCCCAG
>Ga0268262_10004086_pt1 | contig 15293 bp, 15 predicted proteins | sample TergutNc150P3_FD_190354 | JGI IMG/M metagenome (GOLD analysis project Ga0268262, IMG submission 190354) | Nasutitermes corniger P3 segment gut microbial community from laboratory colony in Florida, USA - Nc150 P3 (SPAdes) (version 2) | ecosystem: Host-associated > Arthropoda: Insects >... | reverse complement strand
AAGTTCCATAGATTTCAAATTCTCTTTTATCTGCGCTATGAACTCCTCGTAACCACTCAAAACCGAGCTTTTGCCTGCCATTTCTGCATTATGACCCTTATTTATGTTGTAAATCCTTACCACAAGCTCCAAATATAAATCTGGGGTTTTAAACTTGTAGGAATCGGATAATTTAAGCTCCTTGTAATCTGGGAATTTTTTATCGCCGTTGTACAGAACTATGAATTCAGGAGCTGGTATCATTATCCTTTTCTGCTTGTAAAGATTTTTCCTGCTAACTATCATATCGTATTCTGCCGACAAATACTGAAGCATCCTCAGCGGCATATTGTTGTTAATCGAAGATTGATGTTCAAGTAGCACTATGAGCCTGTCTTCCAGCACAAAGGCTATATCGTTGATTTGATTCATGTAAAGCACATCCGAGAGAGTCACAATCTCTATTTTTGTGCTTTCCGGATAGCTTTTGCCGCTAATTGCGCTATATAGCTCCAAAAGATTGTTTTTTTCGCCGAATAGCAGCGTAAAAACGCTATCTTTGTATTTGCGGTTTGTTTTAGCCTCAGTCATAGAAACCTCCTTTTTTCGTTTCTACTATATTAGACGTAAAAAAAGGGAAAAAAAATTCAGAAATCGTAATTTTGCCTACATTTTTTTAAAAAAGCCTATAAATAAATGCTTTATCAAATGGCAGGCATACTTATTTGCAAACAAGTGTTTGCAAAAGTGTGCGTTTTTTATCAGAATAGCGAAAAAATCCATTTTTACTCACCCTGCCAGTTTCACTTCGTGGGCAGGATTCTAATAATGCCTTTATAGGCACGAGATTTTTTTCTACATTCCTATATAATATGCCATATAATGTTCAAGACTTGCTCACCCAAATGGTTAATATGGGTTCTTCGGATTTGCATTTTACCGTTGGAGTTCCGCCATTGGTTCGCTTGCATGGTGAATTGAAGCCCCTTGGCGAAGAAAAACTAACTCCCCAAGAAACGATGCGAATGTCTTATAGCCTTATGAACGAGATGCAGCGCAAATCTTTTGAGCAGAGCAAGGAGTGCGATTTTTCCTTTGGCATAAATAATTTAGCTAGATTTCGTGCCAATGCTTATTTGCAAAGAGGCTGCGTGGGGCTTGCGCTTCGCATAATTCCAATTCGCATAAAAACCTTTGAAGAGCTAGGATTGCCAAAAATCATGGCAGATTTCACAAAACGCCCCTCTGGCTTGGTGCTTGTGACTGGAGCTACAGGCAGTGGCAAATCAACAACGCTCGCCGCTATGATAGACAAAATAAACAAAGAGCGGCATGAGCATATTATCACCATAGAAGACCCAATAGAATTTTTGCACACTCACCAGAATTGCATGGTAAATCAGCGCGAAGTAGGCAATGATACTTCCAGTTTTGCGCAGGCTCTGAAAATGGCACTCCGCCAAGACCCAGACGTGGTGCTTATAGGCGAAATGCGCGACACCGAAACAATGCGCGCAGCATTGACCATTTCAGAAACTGGTCATTTGGCATTTGCAACACTCCACACAAATTCAACAGTTCAAACCATAAACCGCATAATAGATGCATTCCCAAAAGGCGAGCAGCAAACAATAAGAACCCAGCTCTCATTTGTGCTTCAAGGCGTTATTTGCCAAACCCTTTTGCCCAAGCTAGGCGGTGGGCGTATTATGGCTTACGAGGTTATGAATGTTCTGCCATCAATTCGCGCTCTTATTAGAGACGATAAGGTTCACCAAATAGAATCCATAATAGAGATAAGCCAAAAATTCGGAATGAACACCATGAACATGAGGCTTGCCGATTTGGTTCTATCTAGGCAAATAGACCGATTGCTCGCTCTGAACAAATCTTCTAACCCAGAAAATTTGGAAAAATTGTTGCTGGAAAAAGAGCTTAAGAAAGGAGGCCCTGGTTAAATGCCGTTTTTTTTATACAAGGCTGTTTCGTCTACTGGTGCGGATTTTAGCGGGCAATTAGAAGCACGCGATCTTGAAGAGGCTCGCGGAATGTTAATCCGCAGGCATTTGACTATTCAGAGCCTCAAAAAAAAACCAACCGAAATAAAACTGCCATCTATGGGCACGGGAATAAAATCAAAAGAAATTGCTCGTTTCACTCGCCAGTTTTCTGCTATGAGCCAAGCAGGACTGCCAATAATTCAATCACTTGCGATTTTAGAAGAACAAGCCACAAATCCAACATTAAAAGCCACAATACATAAAATCACAATGTCTATCAATGGCGGTTCATCTCTTGCAGATGCTCTTGCGCTTCACCCAAAGGTGTTTGATAGGCTTTATATTCACATGGTTGCAGCTGGTGAAGCTGGTGGTATTTTAGACGGCATTCTGCTTAGGCTTGCTGAATATCAAGAGGCAAACGAAAGGCTAAAGAGAAAAGTTAAAAAAGCCATGACATACCCTGCTATGGTAGCCATAGTTGCAATTCTTGTTGTGATAATAATGCTCACTTTTGTTATTCCTCAGTTTGTATCCATATTCAAAGATGCAGGCATTGGTCTGCCTTGGCCCACAAGGGTTGTTATGGGAGCTTCTGATTTAATAAGAGACAATTTTTTTATTTGGGTTACTGGTGTTATAGCAATTATTGTTACTGCCAGATATCTGTTGAAGCTTCCGAGATTTCGCTTGGTGTTCGATGGTATGATGCTCAAATCGCCGCTCTTTGGAGATTTGCTGACAAAGTCAACCATTGCTCGCTTTTCACGCACACTGGGCACGCTTTTGAATGCAGGTGTTGCTATCACAGACGCACTTACCGTAACAGCCAAAACCGCAGGCAATACCGCTGTGGAAAAAGCTATACTTTACATACAAAGCGCAATATCTGGAGGAAAGCCAATAGCCGAGCCTATGAACGAGCCTCTGTCTTTTAAATACGATAAAAAACAATCGTTGTTAAACGACTTGTATGGATATTTGCCTAAAATAAAAATTTTCCCGCCAATGGTTATACAAATGGCAGGCGTGGGCGAAAAAACCGGTGGACTTGGCAACATGTTGATTAAGGTTGCGGATTTTTATGATGAAGAAGTGGATGCGGCAGTTGATACTTTGACTTCTATGATAGAACCGTTGATTATAGTATTCCTCGGTGGGTTCATAGGTTTTATACTGGTAGCCATGTATATGCCGATGTTCAGTTTGTCCGATGCGGTGAGCTAAAAGCAAGAGGTTATTTTGGATTATATTTCTCCAATAGGGGTGTTGCGTGTAGAAACTTCCGAAAAAGGCTTGCGTGCCATAAGATATTTATCGCAAGAGCAAGAAGCAGACAATACCCTGGAGTTTCCTCAAAGCGAGTATGCAAGGAATTGCATGGCTTTGTGCGTTTCTGCGCTTAACAGCTATTTTGCAAAGCAATGGGGAGTGTTCAGTCAGCTGCGTTCAAAAATACCTTTAGACTTAAATGGCACGGATTTTCAGAAAAGGGTTTGGGGGGTAATTTATTCCCTGCCAAATACTTATCCCATTGTTGGCATACATTACTCGGAACTCGCATATTTGTCTGGCAACCCCAACGCAGTGAGAGCCTGTGCAAATATTTGCGGGCAAAATGCCATTCCGATTATAATACCCTGCCACCGAATAACAGCGGCAAATGGGATTGGCGGTTATGCGGGCGGAATTTCCAAAAAATCCTGGCTTTTATGGCACGAGGGCATAACCAAGGGCTCAAAAACAAACTTTTACTCCAGCAACCCCCCCCAAGCGAGGTGAATTTTGTCAACAGATGTATGCAAAACACAACTACTGCCCTTTTGTTCAGTATTTTTTGTTTTTATTTTACTATAATATGGGTAGATAACCCAAACAAAGGAAGGCAGTATGTCTAAAAAAGCAGCAAGCAAAGAAAGCAAAAGTTCGCTTTCACCCGAAAAAGCAAAGGCCGTGGAAGCCGCCGTTGCACAAATAGAAAAGAATCACGGCAAAGGTGCCATTATGACTCTTGGCAAGGAACCTGTGGCAGAGATTCCCGTTATATCAACCGGTTGCATTCAACTTGATATAGCACTTGGAGTTGGAGGAATTCCAAGGGGGAGGATAATTGAAATTTTTGGGCCTGAATCTTCGGGTAAAACAACGCTCACCTTGCACTGCATAGCAGAGGCTCAAAAAGCAGGTGGGGTAGCAGCATTTATAGATGCAGAGCATGCCTTTGATGCAAGCTATGCCCGCAAGCTCGGTGTGGACATAGAGGCATTGCTCGTTTCCCAGCCAGACACAGGAGAGCAAGCTCTTGATATATGCGAAACCCTTGTTCGCTCCGGCGCAATAGACCTTATAGTGGTAGATTCCGTTGCAGCCCTTGTACCCCAGGCAGAAATCAACGGCGAAATGGGCGATAGCCACATGGGCCTCCAAGCCCGCCTTATGAGCCAAGCTCTCCGCAAATTAACGGGCTTGCTGAATAAATCCAACACCGCTTTGATTTTCATAAACCAGCTTCGCATGAAAATAGGCGTTATGTTTGGCAACCCAGAAACCACCACCGGAGGCAATGCGTTAAAATTCTATGCCACTCAACGCATAGATATTCGCCGAGTGAGTACAATAAAAGAAGGCGAAAATTCCGTGGGCAATCGCACTAGAGTAAAGGTTGTGAAAAACAAAGTTGCGCCGCCATTCACGCAGTGCGAATTTGATATTCTCTATGGGCAAGGAATTTCAAAAGAAGCCTCCATACTAGACCTTGCAGTGGATTTGGAGTTAATTCAAAAAAGCGGTTCTTGGTTCTCTTACAATGGCGAGAGAATAGGGCAGGGCAGGCCAAATGCTCTTCAATACTTAAAAGAGAACGCGGAAATTTCCAAAGAAATTGAAAAGAAAATTCGCGAGCACGGAAAAGAAATTGAAGTGTTTCAAACATCGTCTAGAGAAGATTCTGGTAGTGAGGAGTAGTGTTGATGAGATCTGCAATTTTATTGTTATTAGTTCTAGGTTTTGAATTCCCATTAGCAGTTTTTGCTCAGGAATTACCTAGAGGTGATATTTCAATAAACGGAGAAGTTCTGCCTGGTTTTTACAAAGCCGGAATTCGCTATGGAAATGCACCAGGCGACTCTCTTTATATTAAATGGTCTCACACCGCCGAGGCAGACACCTTTTGGGTACATAAGGGAAAATTAAGTTTGGAATACATAACAACAGAGGGCATTAGAACCGCGTGGTACAATAATCCCTTTAGATACGAAAGGCGAATGGCAACTCACCACCTAAAAGAACACATATTGAATAGCCCCCTTAAATTTGACATTCTAGAGGGATTGGCTAAAAAACAAAATCCACCATTTTCTGGGAAAAACCTGCTGGAGCATTTCACAAGGTAAAAACTACTACTTCTTGAGTTTGGCTTTAAGCTTGTCTTGAGCATTTTCGGTGGGAGTTTTAGTAACAGGCGGTGGAGAATTTGATTTGGCAGGGATTTTTGGTGGAGGCAAGGCAGGAGCAGAGCTAACAGTAGCATTTGCGGCTTTTGCAATGGCTTTGTATTCTTCTTTAGCCGCGGCTATGGCGGCTGCTTTTTCGGCATCTTTTCTCTCTTGTTCAGACATTTGTTTAGGTGTTTTTTCAGGACGTTTCTCAACAACAAAAGGCTCTGATTCCGAATCTATCAGTTTGCCAATATTGTCGTTTCTGCTTCTGTCCACCCACCAACGGTAGCCCAAAGGTTCTAGCCTGGATTTGGCAAATGCTTCTGCGGCAGGTTTTGCATCAAAAAAACCGATTCTAACCCTATTATACGTGCCAATCATGCCTTTTCCTGGGTCTGGATTATCAACTTTTGCGTTATATGCCTTAATTCCCTCATCTGAGAGTTTTTTAATAATTCTTCTTGCAGATGCCTCAGTTGGAACAATTGATACTTGAATAGCATATCTGCCTCTGCTGAGTTGCTCTGCATCGCCGCTGTAATAGGTGGGTGCTCTGGGTGGGTCTTTTGGAGGAGGAGGTTCTTTGGCAACTTTTACAGGCGGCGGCGGAGCTTCTTTGACCGGAGGAGCTGCTTTTGCTGGTTTAGCTGGTTCGCTGGGTTTTTCTGCGGCAGCCTGCTGCTGTGCATTTTCCTCAGCTGGTGGTGCTGCGGAGTCATTGCCAACGGCCTGTGCTGGAGGTGGCAAAGGAATAGGAACAACGTCTTCTTCGCAAGCGAGGAAGAGCATTGAAAAGGCAACCATAACCAAAACAGCAAGTTTTTTCATATAAATAAACTCCCTACTATAAATATATAAAAATTTTGGGCTAGTGGCTAACAAATACTCCAAACATCTCCAAATGAAAGGTTTGGGGGTAAAAAGCAAAGCCTTGGATGCTTTCCAGAGCATAGCCCGCATTTAGCAGTTTGCGGGTGTCGCGGGCGAGGGTGGCGGGGTTGCAGGAGACGTAGAGCAGTTTGCTGGTTTTGTTTTTGCAAAGGCACTGGCATAGTTCATCGGTCATTCCTTCTCGTGGTGGGTCTATTAAAATGCTGGCTTTGCTCAAAAGGGGGGTGTTTTCATTGAAAAATTCCTCTGCGTTCATTGAGTGAAATTCGCAGTTTTTGCCAAGATTTTTTTCTGCGAATTTTTGACAGAGGGGATTTTGTTCAACGGCAATAACACGGTTGAATTTCTCTTGCAAAAATGCGGAAAATAACCCAACTCCGCTGAAAATATCCAAAAAGATTTCACCCTGACCTGCGTTTTTTTGAATTTCGCCTATCAATTTTGGCAATAATTCCAAATTGCTCTGAAAAAATACACTTTCGTCTGCGTGAATATGCTTGCCCAAAAATTCTTCGCTTTTGTTGTCGAATAAATAACGCTTTTTTAAACCCAAATTTTCTTTCAGTTTTTCGTTCAAATTTTGCGATAAAACGAGGCATTTTTCTATAGGCACCGTGTTATTTGCAGCCCGCTCGCTAAAACCCCAAGGAATGTTTTTATCTTTTGTTGCAAATACCTGTGCCCTGTGGCGATAAGCCCATTCGCTGGCATAATGGATTTCAAAGTTTTGCGGCAAATTTATTTTTGCGGTTCGTGCAAATAAATCTGAGACGATTTGTTTTAATAATTCTATTTGCTCTTCAAATTCCACGTGCTGGGCATTGCAGCCTCCGCACCTGCCATAGTATTTGCATGGGGGAGTGCGCCTCTTTTTGTGTGGCTCTAGGATTTTTGTTGCGACTGCTTTTGAAAAATCTTTTTTTTGCTCTGTTATTTTTATCTCTACCGACTCGTTTGGCAAAGCACCTTCAACAAAACACACGGAACCATTAGGCAAGCGAGCAAAGCCCGCTCCACCGTTTATGATTTTTTCAATTTTTAAAACCTTTTCCCCAGCGGAATGGTAACCCATTCTTTGTATTTGGGGTTCCAATAAACAAGGTTTGCCGCAGTGTTGAAAATTATGACGATAAAAGCTGGGTTTTCTATTGTGACTTTGGCTTTGGTAGCCGAGTTCACATATTCACCAGGGTCGGTTAGCATAACTCCGTTTTCTATAACTGCACTTTTGTCTGCGCTACCATAAGGGCTTAAGTCGTAAGTGCCGTCTTTGAGAGACATATTCGTAAATAATGCAACTTGCCCTGTTAATTCATTCAGCAAATATGCTGCGGCATCTAAATGTCCGTCTCCGTTAAAATCGCCTTTCACAACTGTAAATAGATTTTTAGGGTCGTTTTTTAGTCTTATGGGAAAAGAGGCGAGTTCCTTTGCAGATTCTGGAAAACGCCAGCCTTCTGGGGCGAAAAATGGCACTGTGTCTCTCGTTAATTTTGAAACGGGAAGAGTTTTTGGTTTTGTGAATTTTAAGTTAATATTTGTGGCTTGAAGTTCCATTTTAGTATCTGATATATGCAGAATAGGCAGAAAGTTTTTATACTCTTCTTTTATGAGTTTTTCAATTTCCTTTCTGGAGTTCTGGGCTGCCTCTGCATCGCTCATGGAGCCTTCTTCTATCTCTATCGTGGGATTTTTTGGATATTTTTTGAGTTCCGAACCTTCTAGGCGATATTCTCCCTCTTCAGTGGTTATTCTTAGCTTGTATGTCAAATTTATTTTTTGCGGTCCATAGTCTGGATAGTCAATGCTGTATATGCTAACTTCCTTTAATTTCCAGTCGCTCGTGAGTTTCAGGGTATCTGCTTCCAGAGTTACTATGGAACCGGATCTGCGTGATTTTTCAAATGTCCAGTTTCCTACAACGGAACTTTGATTTATGGTGGCACTATTTGCAAAAATAGCAAGAAATAAAATACCAGATAGAATTTTTTTCATAAGAACCTCGCTGTGGTTGTGTTTCGATTTCCCTCCCAATATAGAAAAATCAAGACCTGAATCTCAGTTTCAGCACCAAAAAGAAGGCCTCGGATATTATGCCTCCGCTCATTTTTGAAGAACCTTTTGTGCGGTCTGTGAAAATTATGGGGATTTCCTTTATTTTGAGCCCCTTTTTCCAAAGAGTGTGGGTGGTTTCTATTTGAAAGCAATAGCCATCGCTTTTCAGTTTGCTAAGGTCTAGTTTTTGCAGGGCTTCGCGGCTAAAGCATTTAAAGCCGCCTGTGGCATCGTAAAAAGGCATTCCAGTTGCAAATCTTGTGTAGAGATTTGCGCAGTAGCTTAAAACCAATCTTTTCCAGTCCCAGTTCACAACCGAAATTTTCCCATTCAAATAACGGCTTCCCAAAACCAAATCTGCGTTTTCTGCTTCTTTCAAAAAGGTATTCAATGCCTGCGGGCTATGGGAGCCGTCTGCATCCATTTCAAAAATCCTATCGTAATTTTTTTCCAGCGCCCACTTAAAGCCTGCTACGTAGGCTGTTCCAAGACCCATCTTTTTTTCACGCCGCAAAAGATGAACCCTGCTGTTTTCTTTGGATAAATTTTCAACAAAATCTCCTGTGCCGTCTGGAGAGCCATCGTCAACAACTAAAATTTCCAAGTTCTCGTTTTGCGCCAAAATTTGGGGAATAATCTCTGGAATATTCTCCATTTCGTTGTAAGTGGGAATTATTATTAGAAATTTCATAACGAGTTCGCCAAGGCTTCAATTTTATCTCTGTTCAAAAGCAAAACGCTCCGGGCGTGCCAAGAGCCGTCTAAAAACTGCCCGCGTGGACCGTCTGCCAATTTTAGCTCATAAGATTTTTCTCCAAACTTTGCATTTAGTTCCTTAACGCTCACAGAAAATTCAGCGGCCGGATTTTTCTCTATGACCTCTAAAATTTCTTCGGCTGTTTCGTGGTTTGCTACAAAACAGGGTATTCCAATGGAAACACAGTTTCCAAAGAAAATTTCGCTGTAGCTTTCTGCTATTATGGCTTTTATTCCAAATCGCATAAGAGCCTGTGGTGCATGCTCTCTGCTTGAGCCGCATCCAAAATTGCGATTGGAAACCAAAATGCCCGCACCTTTGTATTTGGAATCTCTAAAAGGGTGAGTGCCGCCTTGCTTGCTAACGCCTTCAATATCATCTTCAAAGGCGTGTTCGCCAAGGCCATCAAAGGTCACGCATTTTAAAAACCTTGCGGGTATAATGCGGTCTGTGTCTATGTCGTTGCCTCTAAGAGGCAACCCTTTGCTCGTTATTTTCTCTATTGTGCGCATAAGATATGCAAATTAGAAAAATCAAAACCTCCACCCAAAGGCGAATGTATAACGAGGTCCGCCCACAAATATGAATTTTTCAAGCAATGAGAAAGCATCGTCAAATTTTCCAATATCCGCTTTTTCACCATATTCTTTTTCAACGTGATCTGCTAATTGTTTAACTATTGTTTTTTTGCCAAGCCCGCTTGCTAAGTAATATCCAAGCGCATGTTCAAAAATAAATCCGCCCGGTTTGCCAAAATCCACACGCCATCCAATCTTGCCACCATACTTTAAATAACCTCTTGATGCTTTAAGTTTAACGGTAACAGCGGAGTCTATTGTCTTAGTTCCATTTTCGGATCCGCCAAGCTCAGGGGGGAGAAGTCCGTCAGGTAGATCGGGGAGATCAGGTAGATCTGGCAGATCGGGTATCTCTACGGTTATAAAAGCTTTACCAGAGAAATCTGTTGTAAAGTTTGCGTAACCTACCATTCCTTCCACAAAGAAAGAGCCTCCAAAAGGATATAAACGGGGATGAGCTTCTATGGAATAAATGGAAAGATTAGCTTTAAGTTTGGCTTCTAATTTGGTCTCTATATCGGGCAGTACTGGCAGATCTGGATCATCTGGATCTGGGTCTGGTATGTTTGGCAGATTTGGATCATCTGGCTTAATTTTTCTGGTTCTTTGTTCTGTAACCTTTGTTTCAAAATCCATGTAGGCAAATCGGAGTGGCAAACTCAAAAACCTAATAGGCTGAAATTCATACTGTGCTGCAATGCCAAAAGCGGATATATCCATACTTTTCATTTTTTTTCCGAGAGTTTTAGCAGCCGCGTTTATGCCTACGCCGATAATCGTGGGTCCAAGGTCAACTGTGATAGTATTCATTGGCAAAGACGGTTTTTGCGGAGGTGGAGGCGTTGTGTCTTTCGGTGCTGGTGTAGGTACAGGTGTGGGTGTTGGCACAGGTGTTGGTGTAGGTACTACGCTTGCGCTGTCAATTTTCGGTGGTATTACCTGCGGTACCTGTGGTGTTGTATCTTGCGGAAGCGGGGCAGGTGCAGGTGCTATTCTTGCGCTGTCAGTTACTGCTGGTGCTACTGGTACTACTGGTGCTACAGGTGTTGTGTCTTGCGGTAATGGCATTGGCGGTAGTGGCGGCAAGGGTGGCAGAGGCAATGTGTCTTTAGGGTCTTTAGGTAATGACACTGGCACTGGTGGCTGTGGCTGTGCCGTTGGTACTAATTGTTCTGGTATAGGTTGAGCTGGCACCAGTGGCACTACTGGTTCTGGTAGGTTGTCTTGTGGTACCGGTATTGGTGGCGCCTGCACTGGGGTATGCAACGGTGGTGTTGTATTTTGTTGTTGTGCAAAAACTGTAAAAACAACAAAAAGAACTAGAGGGGAAAACTTTTTCATAATACATTCCTTTTAGATTATTTTGAGGGATAAATATAGTAAAATGTTTTATACGCTATCTCTTTCCAATAAGAGACATAAACTCCGCTCTGGTTGTAGCATTGCTTTTGAATGTGCCAATGAGTTTGCTTGTGAACATTACCGAACCTGTTTTTTTTATGCCTCTGATTGTCATGCAGGTGTGAACGCACTCCATAACAACACCAACACCCTGTGGCTCAAGGGAGCGGTGAATAAGCTCGGCTATTTGTGTGGTTAGCCTTTCTTGCACTTGGGGACGGTGCGCATAAAAATCAACTGCCCGTGCCAGTTTTGAAAGCCCCGCAATTCTATTGCCGGGTACATAAGCTACGTGCGCAACACCTGTGAATGGCAAAAAATGATGCTCGCATATACTTGTAACTGGAATATCTCTCAACAAAATCATCTCATCGTATTTTTCAACAAACTGAGTTGCTAAAATATCGCTCTCATTTTCTTTGGAATCCAGCCCGCTTAAAAGTTCCGAATACATTTTTGCCACACGCTCAGGCGTTTTAAGCAAGCCTTCTCTACTTGGGTTTTCTCCCAAACCCTCTAAAACAAGTCTGAATCCATCTTCAATCTTTTTTATGTCCACTATTGCTCTCTCCTCTTGTGAAGAATTCCCTCACTTCTTCTATATCGCTTTCCAATCCGGTTTTTAAGTCGGCATCCAAAAGAACATTTCCGGTTTTCAAAAATAGAATTTTATTTGCTATTGTTTTAATGGAATCCAATTCGTGAGTGACTATTAAAACCGAGAGTTTTAAATTATCTCTCAAGAACAGCAAAAGGTCGTCTAAGGCACGGCTTGTGACGGGGTCAAGGCCTGCACTCGGTTCATCGCAAAAGAGGAGTTCGGGGTCTAGGGCTATTGCTCGCGCCAGTGCCGCTCGCTTTTTCATTCCGCCGCTGAGTTCGCTTGGCAATTTGTCTATGGCATGGAGCATATTCACCTTTTCCAAGCGGCTTGCCACCATATCCCTAACTTCTGATTCTGGAGTTTTGGGGCGGTGCAAGCGAATTGGCAAAGCTACGTTTTGAAAAACCGTTAAGGAACTCAGTAGCGCGCCGTTTTGGAACAAAACCCCCATGCGTTTTTGCACAGAAAGCGGAACTTGCTCTTTGCCCGCTTTTAATCTTGTGCCTAAAATTTCTATTTCGCCAGCCATCGCTTTTTCCAGTCCAAGAATATTATTCAAAAGCGTGGATTTTCCGCAACCGGATGTACCCAAAATAGCTCTGATTTCTCCTTGTTCCTGCGAAAAGGAAATGTTTTGCAGAACTATTTTTTTTCCATAGCCTGCTTTTAAGTGAGAAACAGAAAGAACTGGCACAGGAGGTAAGGTAGAAAATTATTTTTTAAAAAACTGGCACATTGCATATAACTCCAAATGTCCGAGCTAGATAGTAATATATTTTTGGGTCTAGCATATTTTCAAGTAAATTTCCAATATTCACTCTATAAGATATTGTAAGAAAGAAAACAGACAATAGAGTAATTCCTGAGCAAGAATAGAAAGCTTTTAAATCTTGCTTTTGGAAAGCACAAATCAATGCACCGAGTGCCATAATCCAAGCAAAATCCATAGTATAACGCCAACTTGTAGTATTCGTAATTAGTGCACATATAGCTATATTAAGCAATGAAATAGAAATACCTGCAAAAATAAAATTTCTCAGAATATTAACTTTTTTAACAGAAAACAAAAACCACATAATAGGAAAACAGAAAATACCAACTAGTGGACCGCTGGTAAATGCAAAAGAATTTTTAGCTAATTGAATATTTGTTTCTTTTGCTGAAATAAAAGGAAATGCTATATCTAAATTTGGCGGATTAAATAATGCAAATAAAAATTCTTCTACAAGGTAATGAATTTTCCCAATGATGCTGATTTGGTTCATCATAGTTAAGTTCATATTTACCAACTGATAAGCCATACCAAATTCAAAAGGAGAATCAAAACGAGCATAATTATACCTTGCGAGAATTGAGCCTACAATGACAAATGGAATAGTTATCGCAAGTAGATTACCTGCTGTGTTTATTAATTCCTTTCTTTTATCCCACAGCATTACAGGAATCAAAATGCTCCAAAACAGAGCAGTGGGGCGGCAGGCAACGGCAAGAGCAAAGGAAAATGAGGAAATAAGGAGTGTAGGGGTGCGATTTATCGCACCATTTTCCTTTGCCTGCAATAACATAATCACGCCAAAAAGCACAAAAGCTAGTGCCGAATATTGCGCTATTATATGGAAAAAATGTAATGTTAAAACGATAGGTATAAGAGAGGAAGCATATAAAGTTGCTCCACCGATTAAAAAGAAAAAATAAGGGAGTTTTTTTAGATAATTTTGTGCAATTTGTTTCCAAAGCAGCATTAGCAGTATTGTTGCTATAGAAGCAAATAAAAATGCTCCCATTGAATTTGGCAAATAATCTCCTGTTATCAATTTGTAAGGAGCAAATAAAACGATAACAGGAACCATTCCAAAATAGCTGTAAAATTTGCCCTTATAAAGCGATAGGTCTGAAAAAATGATATTTTCCGAAGTGTCCGTATATGCTCGGCTACTTGGAACTATCCCAAGATTTTTCCTATTTCTAAAATCATAAGGTCTTTCTGTTTCTAACAATACTTTTGGAACTTCAACATCTAAATGCAGTTGTTTTTTTAGCAATGCATCTGTCATAAAGTGGCTGTAAATTCTAACAAGTTTTGGAGCAAGCTCATTATCCCTAAAACCATAAATAGAATAAGAAACGAGCAAATTGAAAATAAGCATAGAGCAAATGAGCATAATAAAACATAAACGTTGCTTAAAATTGGTTTTATCGTATAGATAATCAAAACAGAAATACGAAATTTTCTTGCGAGTTTCTGCATTTTTTAGGCAAAGCAGCAAAAGTGAAATCCCAAAAACAATAATCAAACGAATGGGCATAATTACCATAGGGATTTCTTTATTGAATTCTATTTGTTTAATTGCTATATTATTTTCAACAAATACAATGGTTAAATATGAAACTTTTCCTCGTGGGTTTATATTGATATAATTGCTGAAATCCAAGCCTTTTATTATGGTTGCTTCTATATAGTGGGCAGAATTTGCTTCATCTGCCCAAATAATTTTTACTTTCTGAAAAACTCTTTCATACCGTTGCTTTTTATATTCGTTTTCATTAAGAAAAATCGGATCTATATAGATGGAGGCGATTTTTGCATTTACATCTACAAATACCAATTCGCTCTGTTCTTCTGGCAATAAAAAAGAACCCTGCACGGAAATTCCCTTGGTCAAAATTTGATGATCGCCATTAAATCTTTTTTCCAGTTTGTTGTACTCAAGGTTAAAATGCTCGCTTGTGAACAAGGTTGCATAGTGCGTATAGTTAAACAGCGTTATTTCAAGAAAAAGCGAAATAAGCAAAGCCAGAATTAGGGGCTTACGGTATATATTTTCAGGAAGTTTATTTCTCATTGTGTTGTTTCCTATTATAAGGGTAAAATAACTCACATTCGAGTACAAATATATAATTTTTTGAGGAAAGAGGAAGAAAAATCTTGAAAATCCTCAAAAATACCTGAATTTAAGCAAAAAAACTGTCAAAGGGGCTTTTTCCCATCGCTAGATGGCATTCTCAGTTGGTTACAATTTGTAACCAACTGACTACCTTCGCTTATAAGTCTATGTTTTAAGACTTTCCAATAATTTCTGGGGTTAGGGCTATCTGTTAAAATAGCCACTACATCAACCACAGAAAAGAACCATTCTTCTTTTTCTGCATCCCAAACAGAGCGAACACGCTTATTTTCAAACGACTGGATTTTGTTTTTTTCCATAACACTATCTCCTAATTTTGAGGTTTATTTGCATTAGGGCGACGGAATGTAGGTAAAGAATATTCCCTAATGGTAGGAAATATAGAAAATTTATTTCTACATTTAAAATATGAAGAAATCATATATTTTGCTATTGGTTACCATTTCCATAGCGAATGTTAATGCAGAAGAAAAATTTTCCGTTCAGTTTAATCCATTATTGCCTCTTTTAATTATAGGTTGCAATATAGATATAAATATAGATATAGATATTATGCCTGATAAAGAATCTAAAGACTCTATACGCCCAAACCGCCCTTTTTGTCTTTTAGCCGACCTTCAATTTCAATACGCAATTAATAAAAAATTTGCCTTATTTATCAGCCCGTCTTTTGAAAAAGAAGTTG
>Ga0268262_10004085_pt1 | contig 15301 bp, 10 predicted proteins | sample TergutNc150P3_FD_190354 | JGI IMG/M metagenome (GOLD analysis project Ga0268262, IMG submission 190354) | Nasutitermes corniger P3 segment gut microbial community from laboratory colony in Florida, USA - Nc150 P3 (SPAdes) (version 2) | ecosystem: Host-associated > Arthropoda: Insects >... | reverse complement strand
CCATCTCGGACAGGCGCTTGGCGGCGTTACCGCTTCGCAGTTCCTGAACAAAACGCAGAAGGCCGCTGATAAACACCATGGAAAGGACAATAATCACCGCAGGGTAATCTTTCGAGAACAGGGATATTACCGCCAGGGCAAAAAGCACGATGGTAAACGGGTTGATAAAGGCTAATGCAAAATGTTTTAAAAGGGAATCTTCCTTTTGTTTGGTGATTATGTTTATGCCGTACTCTTCCCGCATTTCCTGGACATCGTCCTCATCGTAACCGGCTACGCTGTTATCATACCGGATTAGCAGGGTATCGCCTTTCCTGGCTGCCGCCTTCAACAGCCGTTTTCTGGCCCTCTCGCCTCTTGTGGAAGTCGTGGCCAGCATCTGTTTTTCTTTTTTTGTCATTTTGATTCCTTCATGTGAAAGTATAATGAGAATAGTGACAAAGAGCAATGAGCAAAGGGGTTCAGGCAGGGCAACAGCACTTACTCTAATACCGTTAGCGGGTTAAATCATGATTTCTGTTTCAAAACAACACTCGTATACCCTGGAACGGTAAGAAGACTTCCATTCAGAACCGCCTTCCCTTTTCCGGCATACCCTCTTACAACAAAAAAATTCAGGTCCGTATAATTTTGCAGGTCAACGGTAATTTCATTTTCCCCCGCATTGTGAAATACTGCGGCCTTGCTGCCGTTGTAGTCCGAAACGAAGCCGCCGAAAACCGTGTATTGTGAGAAATCCAGAGGTTTAATTAAGCCTCTTGCTATTTCGGGGTTTGCTTTTCGCAGGCGGATCAGTTTTTTGTAATGGTTTAGAAGGCTGGCCTTTTTGGGCAACTGGCTATTTACGGTTCCGTTTGTCTGTTTTGAGCGGTCATAAGTGCTGCCTTTTGGATCCTTGACCGTGTCACCGTCGCCCCAAAGCATAGCGAGCCTTCTGTTTGCGTCGGATGACTCTGAGCCTCTTGAACCTTTCATGCCTATTTCTTCGCCGTAATAGATAAAGGGATTTCCGCTTGAAAGCATATACAGATTTGCCGCAACGTACATTTTATATTCCGCGACATCCAGGAAGCCAGCCGCCCTGTCCATGTCATGATTGGAAATAAAGGGGCTCAGAATAGCCTTTTGGTTTTGCGCCAATACCTGCCTTTGATATGAGGCTAGACGGTCTATGAATTCGGTAACGCTCTCAATTCCCTGCGCCGTGTAATAAATATCTCCGGACGTACCGGACATTCCGAAATCAAAACAATTTATCGCGGCATAATAAGTTTGTATGGAAACAATGCCCGACCAGTTTTCACCTACGATATACACATCGTCTTTGATTTTTTTACACTCGTCATTGAACCATTTTAAGAATTGAATGTTCCGGTAATCATCGCCGTAGTAATAATACTTGACGGCATCCAGCCTGAAACCGCCTACTCCCTTGTCAAGCCAAAATTTTGCAATGTCAACAATCTCCTGAAGCACGTCCGGATTGTCCATATCAAGTTCCGGCATAGTGTCAGAGAAATTTCCTTCGTAGTAGTATTGGGTCCCATCAGGGGTTTTTTCAAATTTATACCAGGTCTTACCGGCCGTTTCCTCTGTTTCTTTGGCGTAGTATTTCGCATAACGGTCATCCGGATTTCCTTCTTTTATGGCTTGCTTCGCTTTTATAAACCAGGGATGCTGTGATGAGGTATGGTTGAGAACAAGGTCAATGATCAGCTTGACGCCGCGCTTGTTACATTCGGCAATAAGATTTTCAAAATCCGCCATTGTTCCGTATTGATGATCAATGGCGTAATAATCAGTTACATCATATTTATGATAGCTCGGTGACGGCATTACGGGCATAAGCCAAATTCCTTCCACACCCAGGCTCCTGCCGGAATTCGGCTTCCCGTCGTTAAGGTAATCCATCCGCTTGATTACGCCGTTGATGTCCCCGATGCCGTTTTTGTCAGTGTCCGAAAAAGCTCCGACAAAGATCTCGTAATATGCGCGGTAATTGTCGAGAACCGCCTCATATTCGAGTTCTTTGCCTATAACCCTGTACTGACAGTTTGTTAAAACAACAAACGTAATCAAAAGTACAGGGTAAAAAATAACCCTTCTGTTTCCCATAAGCCCCTAATTTTTGACAGAACCGGCTGTAACTCCTTCGACATAAAATTTTTGCATGGAGAGGAACAGCCCTACAATGGGAATCGCAATTAAAAGACAGCCCGCCGCAAACAGGGTAAATATATTGGAATCTACCCTTTGCCCGTACAGCATATAATACAGGCCTACGGCTGTCGTGTGGAGCTGGACGTTTTGTTCGCCCAGAATTACCCTTGCCATAATAAAGTCCATCCACGGTACCATAAACGCCATAAGCGCTGTGTAAATGATAATAGGTTTACTTATGGGCAGGATAATTGAGAAAAAGATTCGTACCTGCATCGCCCCGTCAAGTTTTGCCGCCTCTATCATCGAATCGGGAATCGTGTCAAAAAAGCCCTTGCCTATGTAAAAACCCATGCCCGCGCCCGCAGAATACACAAGAACCAGCGCCGCAAGCGATTGGGTAAGACCCAGTGCTTTCAGGATATAGTAGACGGCAATTATTGACATGAAACCCGGGAAAAGTCCCAATATCAGCGCGATATTCATAATCGGCTTTCTCATTTTGAATCTCATTTTGCTCATAACATAGGAAGTACTCAAAGCAAGAAAAGTCGAAAGGGTCGTACTGAAAACCGCCACTATTAATGTATTTCCGATCCACTTGCCAAAATAGGTTGTGGAAAACAGCCTTTTGAAATTTTCAAATCCCAGGCTCTTGGGGAAATAATGCGAAACTACAATTCCGATAAGATCGCCCTGATCGTTATACTCAACTCTGAACGCGTTAAGCACTATCCACAGAATAGGATACAGCCACAACAGCGTCAGAATGATCAGTACCGCATGGGCAGCCGTCAAAGAAAAACCATTGATTGCTTTTTGGCTTTTGTAATGTACAGGTTTTTTTGTTTCTGTCATTGGAACGCACCCTCCTCTTTGTAAGATTTGGAATGGCGGTAGGTAATCAAGGTTATTGTTGATGTGCACAGGAATGTCAGAATTCCAATAAGCGCGCCTAGATTGTATTCCCTTTCGTTCACGGATAATTTAAAAAGCCAGGTTACTAAAAGATCCGTGGCACCGGCTTTATAGCCTCCTACGGCATTAGGTCTGCCCTCGGACAGAAGGTAGATAACGTTAAAATTACTGAAATTACCGATGAAAGAACTTATCAGGTAGGGGGTCGTGACAAATATTATGAAAGGCATGGTGATTTTTACCAGACACCTGAAAGGCCCCGCCCCGTCAATTTTAGCCGCCTCATAAAGATCGGCGGGGATGTTGAGCAAAATACCGCTGGTCATAAGCATCGTATACGGAACGCCGATCCAGAAATTGATCAGGATTATCGCCACCCTCGCCCTCAAAACGCTGTCCGAGTTTCCCAAAAAGGAAAGAGGTTCGGTCAAAAAGCCCATTTTGATAAGCAGCGTATTAAACGGCCCAAGTTCCCCCAGAATATTTCTGACGGCAAGCAAAGAAACAAATTGAGGCATTGCGATCGTCAGAATGAAAACAGTCCGAAAGAACGTTTTAAACTTTACGCCTTTCTTGTTGATGAGGATGCCCAGAAATATTCCGCCAAAGTAACAGGAAAAAGTTGAGAAAACCGACCATACAAAAGTCCAGCTTAAAACAGGGAAAAACCTCTGGCCTATTTCGCCGCTTTTGGTCATCAGGCCTTTCAGATTCGCAAGCCCGACCCAATCAAACAACACTTCGCCCTGATGAGCACTGTCAAAGTTTGTAAAGGCGATAAAGATCATAAATACCGTGGGCATTATGGTCAAAAGCGTAACGCCGATAAAGGTAGGGGTAAGCAGCGTTATGTGAAATCGGTTGTCAAACAGTTCTCTTACATCTTCCTTAAAGGTCGCGGCTCTTCCTTTTGAGCGCGTGTCACATTCGGCCTTGTACGCGCTGGCAAGATTGTTCAAATAAAGCAGGAAGAACAGGACGATTATGCCCATCGTTACCACGCCAAATAACAGCATGAGCATGGAATCATCGGCTTTGGTGAATATATCTCCTGCCTCAGTGCCGAGGGTTGTAAAGTTAATCAGCGCTTTGTACCCAAGGGGAGTGTCGTTTACCTTTGGGCACAAAACCATCAATAAGATGAAGCCTGCCTGAAACAAAAGGTAAATAAGCCCTTTGACTATCTGTTTGTAGTAAAAATTGCCGAAGCCCATAATTAAATAGGACGCTTTGACTGCCGCGCTTCCGTTCTTGAATCTATTGAAGAAGGTAACAAAGGGCTTGCGTATTCTATCTGCAACGGACAGCGCGGGTTTCTGCGTATGAGTATTGTTTTTTTCAATCATATTTTAAAACCCTGTTATTCCGGCCTTTTGCCGGTTTTCCAGATGGTTTCTACAACAGCCATTCCCGCCCGAATTTTATCGGTTGTGTTATACAGAGGATTGCCGCTTGCGTCTTTGGCGTTTGTCAGAATATCCAGCACGATGGCCGGAGCGCCCTGAGAATAATACCAGTTGTTCATCCTCGCGCTGGCTCCGAATGGCTGGGGCCTTCCGTTTGCGAACATCTCGTACTGAACCTGCGCCAAAAGCCCCTCAAGCGTATTTCCTCGTATCTTTGCGAATTCGGTGCTGGCGTTTTTGTAGGCCGGAAGATTCGCGCATTGTTCAAAGGCCATTTCCTGAATTTCCTTGCTGGACAGATACAGGAGTATGTCCTGTAATTGTTCGGCTTTCTTGTCCCCCTGGGGGTGTTTTTTCATAACAAACATCTTCGTGTCGGCGAAAGTGCCCGACCTCATAACCGTCCCGGCGGCAACGTTAGTGCCGGCAACATCGGAGGCGGTAAGGGTGAAGTTAGGCAACGGCGCTATGCCGAGTTTGCTTCCCAGCGCCGCCCGCGCCGCATTAAAATTCCACGCGCCGCCGATCAGTGAAAGGGAAACCTCATTTTTCAGCTCAACCTCCCAGCCTGAGTCGGATACTTTCTTTGCGCCGTAAATAACCCGTCCATCGGGGCTGCTGTCGGTAAAGAACCTCTGCCCCCATTGCATAACGGCAACGGCAAGATCGGAAGTAAAATTGCAATTTTCAAGTTTCTGATCCAGGTAGATTTCGGTTGCGGGAGTTCCGTCCGACGCTTTTGTCGCAAGTATCAAAAACGAATTATTGTAGCCGTCATCGCCGTTTATGGTAACGGTCTGTTTTCCGGCCGCTTTCGCTTTGGCCCACATCCCTTCCCATGTTTGTACGTCTTCGTCGGTAAAAAAGCCCTTGTTGTAATAAAGCACCAGCGCCTGAGCGATGTACGGGACACCGAATGTATATTCTACGCCGGGATCTCCCACCTTCCCCTTGATGACATCAAAGAAAATAGAGGGGTTGTCATTGGCAATTTGAGCCAGCAGTTTTTGATTGGTAATGGGGGCGATAGCGCTCGTACCCGCGATCAGCTTGCCCAGATTATCATGAGGAACGGTAAAAATATCAGCGCCGGCGGCGGTATCGTCCAGAAACTTCGAAGCGGCCGCGCCTGAATCTACGCTTTCAACCATTACCGTCCAGGGAAACGGTTTGTCGTGCGATGAGTTATATGCCGCTACCCATTCGTCCATCTTTTCCTGATAGAACGCTTTGGCTTCGGTCCCGACCCAAATCGTAATCGTTTCCGCTTTCTTCTTACAGCCGTATAAAACAATCAAACCCGCAATTATAACCACAGCCGCACATATAAATCGAAAATTGTTCTTTTTCATATTTTTGCTCCTGTAATTAAAAAGGGGACGCCGACCGGCATCCCCTTATTTATTATCCGTATTTAACTTTTTACGACCGCGCCAATTCCCCTGCTCTTGTCTTTGAATACGGCAAATACAATATAGTAAGGTACTGCGCCTTTCAGCAGAACAGGATTGTCGTTGTAACTGCCAAGTCCGTCTCCAGCCGCGTCGCGCTCTTCGTTGCTGCGATTTTTCGGCACAAACAGCGTATCGGGGGACAGGTTTTTGACTCCGCCGGCTTCGGTGCTGGGTATCCACATATCATACGCCCAACCGCTTGATTCAAGGGAATCGGGGTTTAACCTGATGAATTTCACCGCGAAAACGCCGTCAAGACTTATATTCGCCCCCGAATACTCCACATTCCAGCCGGCCGCTTTCGCCATATTGGGCGTATATTCATACAAATAAACGTACTGTGCGTCTTTCAGCGCCCCTTTGATACTTTTGATCCTTGCGTCAGACGGAGAAATATTGGTCATCATAAATTCACTCGCGTAATTGGATCCCCAATCGGCAAAATGCCCGGTTACACGGTATTTGTGGTCCGGGTCTTCAACAGCTTTGCCGCCGCAGGCAACCAAACCCAGCGCGATGACAGCAATTACCGCAAACGCAACGCCCTTCACAATACTTCGCTTGTTCATAAAAGCCTCCTGATTCTTTGATACTTAATTATTACCTTTGTTTCTCTTTGGGTCAACACATACATACGGAAATTAACATTTCCACACACCGAAACTCTGCGGTTCAAGTTTGAAAATCCCGTTCTCTGTTCCGCAGCCGCCAATGGAATACACGAGTTCCGGAGTTTTCTGAACCGAAACCCGCTCGGCGTTTACTCCGACAGCGACAGAGCCTGGATTGAGTCCCATGATAAAAGAGCCGCGCTTGTAGAAGAACATTCTATCGGCTGAACCTGGGACGCCCTGATAAAGTATTTGGAGGTTCGGTTTAGATCCTAGTTCTTCATTGCTATTGCGTAAGCGCAGGAGATCCTTAACCGTGTTTATAAGGGATTGCGGATCTTTCTCCTGAGATTCAACATCGGGCGCGCCGGGTTCCGTATCAACAGCCATGTAGAGCTTTTCAGGTACGGCTCCGGAAAAACCGGCGTTTGCGCCTGAGTTCCACTGCATTGGACTACGGGAGCCGGTGCGGCCATAGCCTCCTTCTTTTGTGGGGAGATTGTAAAGGTAACGCATTCCGATTTCATCGCCGTAATAAAGGAAAGGCACGCCCGGCATGGTAAAGAGCATCGCATAGAAAAGGGATAACTCCCGCGGCGAAAGTCCGTGGCTGACGCGCGGGGTGTCGTGGTTCCCGCTGATCAGGCTGATAAAGCCGTCGTTCTTCGTGGCCTCGTACCAAGGCATATACTGATTTAGAAACCGGGTAATATCGCCTTTTCCGTCCTTTTTAAAGTAACTGTTGTCTTCTACGCCGTCCTCGTATTCACGAATCAGGCTGCGGTATCCTGAATGCATATGATCCAGCAGAAAGTCCGCATGGAAGCCCGCCTTAAGAGACATGGGCGGGGAACTCCATTCGGAGATTATTACCGCTTCGGGGAATTCGCCGTCAAGCATTTCACGGATATTCCGCCAGATAGCGCTCGTTGCGCTTTTTTGGTCGTTGTCAAACTTCACCAGCGAATCGGCCATATCCACGCGGAACCCGTCGCAACCGCGGCCTTTGTCGCCCCGCAGCCAGAACCGCATAATGTCCTTGAGGGCCTCCCGTGTTGCGATACAATCCGGGTGTTCAGGCGGCAGCTGCCATTTTTCACGGCGTTCAAGAAAACCGTAATTGAGGGCGGGTTGTGATTTAAAGAAGTTGATGATGTAACATCCATCCCTCTCCGCCTCGCCGGCGACAAATTTCAATCCATCAAGCCCCCAGAAAAACCAGCTATTGGTCCAGATATAGCGGTTTTTAAATTCTTCGCACGGGGCTGCTTTTTTGCTTTCGATAAACCACTGGTGTTCTTCGGAAGTGTGCCCCGGAACAAGGTCCAACAGCACGCGCATACTCCGCTTGTGAGCCTCGTCAAAAAGCCGGAACAAGTCTTCATTACTGCCGTAGCGGGGCGCAACCTTTTTGTAATCCCGTACATCGTAACCTGCGTCTTTGAAAGGCGAATCAAAACAGGGATTGAGCCACAGCGCGTTACAGCCGAGTCCTTTGACATAATCAAGTTTTTGTATTATCCCCTGAATGTCGCCAATTCCGTCGCTGTTTGAATCGTAAAACGACTGGGGATAAATCTCGTAGAAAACTGCATTGCTTAACCATTTGGGCATAGCAGATTACCTCTATAATATAATAATATAGTATATTATATTATTGCTACAGTCCGAACAGCTTTATCCCTTCGCCGGGGAATTTCTCCTTTACCGAGGCTACCGCGCGTTCAATGGCGCGGGCTTCTTCTTCCTCGCACCAGATAACTATGGCAAAATTTTCTTCAGGCCATATCGCGTCTCCCATACGGGAACCGGCGGAACCGACGCCGAAGATGCTGGGGTACTTGGTGTAATACTTACCGGCGTCTTCTTTTTTTAACGCTTCCAGGATGTTTTCCTCAACTGAATGGTTTGCTATTATTTCGATACGGATCATTTCCCGGCCTCCAAATCATGTAATCCGGTCTCGCCGACAATGGCCGACGCTGCTACTGCGGCTGCAGCCGATTGGGCTTTTTTTTGCCTGGCGCGGCCGCCTTCTCCTGACGCTATGCCTTCACGCCGCGCTTCGGCGCGGGCCGCCCTCTCGTCGGAACGCTTGTTAATAACGGCGTATACAGTCGGCATTAAAAACAGAGTCATCAGCGTGCCGACAGTAAGGCCGCCGAGTACCGTTTTGCCGATGGGCGCTACCATTTCCGAGCCTTCGCCGGGGAAGAACGCCATCGGGATGAGTCCGAAAACCGTGGTGAGCGTGGTCATCAGTATCGGGCGCAGGCGGTTGCCGGCAGCCTCGACGCAGGCATCGTGCAGGGAAAATCCCCGCTTGCGCAGCAGGTTGATGTAGTCCACCAGCACGATGCCGTTGTTTACGATTACGCCTACCAGCACCAACAGCCCCACTGCTGTCATTACATTGAAGATGGTGTTGGTAATCAGATAAATCAACACAATACCGATTACCGAAAGCGGTATTGTAAAGATGATGATAAACGGATCGCGGAACGATTCAAAAAGAGATGCCATAACGCCGAACACCAGGAAAACAGCCACAACACAGATTAGGATGAATCGTGAGAACATCTTTACCATCTCGGCGTTGTCGCCGCCTACCTCAATGATAACGTCGTTTTCAATGGGAATCTCCCGCTTGATAAGCTCATCCACCTGCGAATGTAAATTGTTTATCTTTGCTCCCGGTCTGGCTCCCGCAGTGACATGAATGATACGGCTTTGATTTTCGCGGTTGATTGTAAGAGGGCCGGTTCCCTGCTCGTAACGCGCAAAACTGGAAAGGGGAACCCTGCCGGCTATCTGGCTGTTGACAAAAATATTATCCAGTGCGGGCCTGGTGTTGCGATCAGCTTCGGCAAGGATTAGAATGACATTATAATCTTTTCCGGCGCTTTTATACCGCGTCGCGGTAACGCCGTCTACCGCGGCCTTGATCTCGTTGCCCACGGTATACGCGTTCAGGCCCAGCGCGTACATTTTTTCGCGGTCCAGCTTGATGTCAATCTGGGGGAGGCCGTCCTTTAGATCAACCTGCGGTTCGGTGAGATCGGGGATATTTTTCTTGAGCAGTTCGGCGATCTTTTCACCCAGGGCCTTGCCCTTCGCCAGATCATCGGTACGGAGAGCAATATCTATCGCGCTGCCGCCCGATAAAGACATGCTGAACCCTCCGCCGCTAAAACTGAACGCCACGCCGGGGAAATCGTTTAAGAATGGCCGTAAAATTTCTTTTATCTCATTGGCGCTTTCAATTCTGTCCTCGTAGCTGGGCAGGCTGATCCTAAGGGAACCTGAATTGCTGTTGCTGCCGCCCAAACCCATCATACCGCCGCCGCCGGCGTTAATAATCAGCCTGTCATAGCCTTTAATTTCTTTTTCAACGATTAATTGAAGCTGTTTTAATACGGCTTCCGTTTCCTGCAAGGGGGTTCCCACCGGAAGGGTTGCCGAAATTTGCACGTTGTCATTTTCCTGCTGGGGCATTAATTCCCAGCCGATTATGGGGATAAGAATAATGCTGCCGACTAATAGTAGCATTATCACCCCAATAACAATTAATTTATGCCTGAGGACCTTGTCCACCGCCCGGCGGTACTTTTCATCAAGCCAGGCAAAAAATCGCTCAAAACCCGCGTCTATTTTTGCCAATACGCCTGTAAGCGGTTTCTGCTTTCGCGTAACCAGCGGGAGGTAATGGCTTGACAATATAGGAACCAGGAAGATCGCTGTAAACAGCGAAATTCCCAATGATATTACAACGGTAAAGGCAAGGCCGGCAAAGAGTTCTCCGTACATTTCCAAAATACCCTTGAACATAACCAGGGGGAGGAATACGCAGAGGGTTGTCAGCGTTGACGCGGTGATGGCAACAACCATCTCGCTTGTACCGATGACCGACGCGGTTCTCAGCTTCGCCCCTTTTTCGCGGTAGTGGTAGATGTTCTCCAGTATGACGATGGAGTTATCGACTAACATTCCTATGCCCAGCACCAGTCCTGCCATAGTCATCAGGTTCAGCGTAAGCCCGGTAAAGTACATCAGCATCATGGTGATGATTATTGAAGCCGGGATGCTGATACCGATGATAAGCGTTGGTTTGATTGACCGCAGGAAAATGAACAGAATCAATACGGCAAGCAAAGCCCCGCTGATCGCGGCGCTTATAACCTGGTTAAGCGAATTTTCAATTATGTCGGTTGTATTGTACATTTCGGTTATTTTAATGTCAGGAGGAATTTCCTTGACCAGCTTTTCCAGCCTGGCGCGGAGGTCTTTCGCTGCCTGCACGGAATTTTTCCCGCTCTGCTTTTGAACCGACATCAGCACCGCCGACTTGCCGTTCACATAGACCACGCTGGTTTCATCGCGGTAACCTTCAAACACATCGGCAATGTCCCGCAGATACACCTGCCGGGGAAGCTCAACCTGCGTACCGGAAACCCCGCCGCCCTTATAGGATACGACAGTGTTTTTAATTTCATCCAAAGAACCGTATTCGCCCATAGTGGTAAGGATGTAGGACATGCCCCCTTCAATGATGGTTCCTGCGGAAGTCTGAATGTTCTGCGTCCCCAGCATCTGCTGAATCTGCGTTACTGTCAGGCCGTATGCCTCAAGCCGGTTTTGCGGTATTTCCACGCGGATGATCTTCTCCCTGCCCCCGCTTACCGAAGCGGTTGCGATGCCCGGAGTCTGCTCTATACGCGGGATAATTGTGTCTTCGGCAATCTCCCTAAGCTCTTCCGGCGTACGGTTGCCCGTTACCATAAGGCTCATTATCGGGAGAATTGCCGGATCATACTTGAAAATCATAGGCGTGTCGGCGTTGCTTGGCATAATCCGCCGGACTCGCTCAAGCGCGTCTCTGACGGAAAGCGACGCGTCTTCAAGATTGGTGCCAAAAGTAAATTCCATTATTACCATGCTGGAGCCTTTTGAAGATGTCGTAGTGATTTTTTCCATACCGGAAACACCCGAAAGCGCGACTTCCAGAACGCGGGTAACAGTCCGCTCGACCTCCTCCGGCCCTGCTCCCGTATAACTGGTGAATACCACCAGGTAGGGAGGGTTAATTTCCGGGAAAAGGTCGATGGGGAGGTTTATCATGGCGAAAACCCCAAGACCTATCATCAGGGCGAAAATAATGAAAAATGTTGTTGGCCGCGAAACGACCGTTTTTACCATACTCATATACAACCTCTTTTTAGCTTTGCAACGGCGCGGTCCGCTCTATAATATTCACCCTTACGCCGTCTTCCAGCAGGGTCTGCCCCCGCGTGACAATCTCTTCATCCGGCGCAAGCCCGCTTTGGATTTCCAGTACCCCGTCAATAAGTATCCCCGGAGTTACTCCCCGTTTCCGTACAATGTTATACTGGGGATCAACAGGATCCTTCTCAACGACATATACATATTGTTCGCCAAAACGGGAAAGCATTGCCGACGCCGGAATCTTCACGATGTTATTCTTGCTCTCCGTGATGATCCTCACCTTGGCGAACATTCCCGTTTTAAGTTTGTTGCCCGGATTACGCACGGTGACGCGCACTTCCATGGTGCGCGAAGAAGGATCGACCGTCGGAGCCACCTCGCTGATACTGCCCTGGAAAACCTCTCCGGGCCATGCGGCAAGGGTAACAATGCAGGGAAGGTTCATCGCCATTTTGGAAATAAAGCGTTCCGCCACATAGAGTTTTATTTCAAGCCCGCTGCCGCCCGATATACGGGCCAGTGGCACTGCCTGGCTTATTGTCATGCCTAGCTGTGCGGGCAGAGCCACTATTGTTCCGCTGATGGGCGCGGTCGCCACGCTCCAGCGGTATTCCATGCCGGGACGGGAAGGGTCTATCGCTGCGACTCTCTGTCCCCTTACCACCCGCTGCCCAACGGCGGTATACACCTCGGCGACTTTGCCAGCCGCTTCGGAGTATACGTCAACCGTAGAACCGGCGACAATGTCCCCGGAAAGGGCTATATAATCCTGTATCTGGCCCTTAACCGCGGTTGTGGTATTCACCGCGAATACGGGAATCGGCTTCTCGGCTTCCGCGTTACCGCTGGGCTTTATCATCTCACGAATTTCCTTTATCCGCTCGCAGCCGGAAAAGAAAAGAACGGTTAAGAGCAACACGCTTAAGGTTAGACGCAATTTTTTTGTTTTCATTATATAATCTCCACTCATTGAGAGCCGGAATTAAGAGTTCCAAACGGAACCCCTATAGAATACTCAAGATCCAACAGACCATTGAGGTAATTGAACTGGTGTTCAAGCATGGAAACCTTTGCCTGCTTTAACTCAAGCTCCGCGTTCTGTACCTGCAAAAGATCCTGCAAGCCGGCGCGGAAAGCCTGCTCGGTAAGCCGGTATGCCCTTTCCGCAAGTTCCACCGTCTTCTGCTGGGCTTCGGCGGTGGTCTGGATTTTATTCAGTGCCAGCACAGTATTGTAGATTTCGATCTCCGTGCCCTGGATCATCCGGGCCAGGCCGATATTGGCGCTTGTGATTTGATCATCCAGGTTTTTTACGTTCTGAAAATCCTGACTGAAGGGAATAAGGCTGTGCAGCCTGATCCCCAGGGAAATGGTGAGCCGCCCGCCTTGATCTCTCCAATTATTCTTATCGCCCCAATTATCCTTCCATGGATCACGTAAAAAGGTAGGCATGGTACTCCAGCTTAGACTCAAAGTCGGCAGCAAGGACTGAAACTGCGCCTTGCGGGCGCTATTCAGCAGGAGTATGCTGTGCCGCAGCTCATTGATGTCGGGTTTTCCGGAAGCGGCCTTGGAGATCAGGTCTTTTACATCAAGAGAAATAAAATCAGTCTCCTTTTCCAAAGGCACAAGCTCAAAGGGGGTATCGTAAGACAGACCCAGGAACATGGCGAAATTCGCCATGGAAAGCCGGTAGCCGTTTTCCACCTGATCTATGGTAGGCTTCATGTTTTCCATAGCAACCTGCGCCTGCAAAAGGGTCAGTTCCGGGGCAAGCCCGGCATTGTAGTTAGCCCGCGCCAACGATACCCGTCTTCCTGCGGCCTCATAGCTTTCTCTGAGGAGGGCGATGTTTTCCTGCAGCAGAAGCATACTGTTATACGCTTTTCGCACATCGCGTTCAAGTTGCAGCCTGGCTTTTTCATAGGCGATCAGTCCGCCCTGATAATCCAGCTTTAGCCTTTTCATGTTTTCAAACATGGCAATGCTGATGTTAAGCGACACCTGTACTGAAGCCGCAATATGCCACTGGGGGGCTTCTGCGGAATAAGGGACAACGCCATAAACTGTATTTGGCAGTATTGGCATGAAAGGAAATATTCTGGATAAATCTACCGGCGCCATTCCTGAAACTGTGGTTTTCTCATTATCCAAAAGCAAACTGCCCCCGACCGTCACGCTGGGAATAAACTGATTCCACGAATAATCCGATGCCCGCTTTTTGGTATTTGTGGTGACACGCGCCGATTCCAGGCCAAGGTTGCTTTTAACCGCCCTCTCAACCGCCTCATCGGGGCTAAGGCGAATGGTCGCAGTTTGAGCCGCCACCCGTCCGCAAAGAAACAACCCAAATATCAGAAACAAAACAATATATCTATAATTGTTAATTGTTAATTGTTCATTGCTCATTGTTTAAATCCTCCAATTCCAAGCGTTATAAATTTGTATAACGATCGGATATAACTGTTCGGCACATCCACCAAAGCATGCTTTGCATGCTCGGCATGCTCCGGTTTCTTTTCCATCAATGTCCTAATGATAAGAAACAATATCCACGGGGTTATATTCACGTTTTCATCTTCTCCGGCAGGGATTTCCCTGAATGGACTTCCTTCTTTTTGCAGGGGCTTAATATCAATGGCCTCGAAAAGACGGAGAAAACCAATCTTCTGCCCTTTTTGCTTGTGATTGGAGGGGTTAAGGTTCAGCTTACGGTTGCGTATCCAGTCCAGAGCCACCAAAATATCCGGTTTGGAACGCAGATATTCAGCTATCGAGAATATGCCCAGGTAGAGCTGCTCCTGCGGAATCTCTGATTGTTTTATTTGACTCTGGGCAAAATCAATGATCCGCATTGATTCGGTCTTAAAAAGCTGGCGCAGCATATCCTGTTTGTTTTTGAAATGGCTATAAAGGCTGCTTTTTGAAAGCCCGGATCGCCTGGCAACCTGTTCCATGGAAGCCTGCCAGGGCCCCGCTTCCGCCACCGCCCCGGCCACCGCCTTGAGCAGGGGATCGTCGTTTATGGTATTCACCCTTCCCAGTATGCTGTTTTCCAGTTCTTCAAAATTAACAAAATTAATCTCCGTACCGGTATAACCCAGCCCCTTCCCTATAATCGCGCTGATTATATCGATTATTTTTGAAATTGCCTCTTCATCGGGCGGATTTGTCAGAGAGTCCGCCATATTGTGGAAATAAGCCATATAACAAGTGAGAGTTGCGAAGAGCAGCCACATTACTACCGGATCTAAAGCGTATTCTTTTTTGATAGAAGTATAAAAATATTCCATATCAATACCGCGTATGCAGAGTTGTTCCAGCATATTGAAGCTGTCCAGCTTATGATCATTGAGAACTGTCATTGAAAAGATGAAATAATTCACATTTCTGGCATAATATTCCGTTATTGATCGGATAAAAATGAACACGCCCTCGCTTTTATCCTCGGTTTTCATGGCTTTATCGTAATCCGCCTGGATAAATCCGGCAAAATCATCAAAAAAATGCCTGGTCATGGCTTCCAGAA
>Ga0268262_10004084_pt1 | contig 15303 bp, 11 predicted proteins | sample TergutNc150P3_FD_190354 | JGI IMG/M metagenome (GOLD analysis project Ga0268262, IMG submission 190354) | Nasutitermes corniger P3 segment gut microbial community from laboratory colony in Florida, USA - Nc150 P3 (SPAdes) (version 2) | ecosystem: Host-associated > Arthropoda: Insects >... | reverse complement strand
TGGGAGAAAAGAGAAGTAGCGGGCATAGCCCATAATTACGACAAAATGGCTATAGATGCTGCAATATATTTATACCCCGTTGCAGCCTCTGCCAAAGAAACACCTGCAACCCCAGCCAAAAAAACACCGCCAGCCACCACCAAAGAAACACCTGCAACTTCCGCCGAGGAAAGTAATTCATCGATGTATTGCGTAATATATATGAAGGGCAAAGTTACAACTTGCACAGAATATAAAGACACTAATAAAAATAAATCTACGTGCAATACACGAAATAACAATTTAAAAGTGATTAAAGGTAGTGCTGTATGGACATCCACCAAACCCAGTGTTAAATGCGGAAAGGATTAAAGAATTTCAACCTTCAACCATTGTGATTTGTATCTATGAGTCAAAAAATTTTTTACTCACCCTGCCAACTTCACTTCGTGGGCAGGGTTCAATGCCTTTATAGGCACGAGATTTTTTTCTAAATTCCCCTAAGTGAACGATTCCTGCAAAAAAATACAAGAACTGCTGAATGAAGATGGCATAAAGGCTGTTATAGACAATATGGCAGAAAAAGTGGTAGCTTGGGCAAAGTCAGCACAAGACTCTGTTATTCTTATGGGAATGGCGAGCCGCGGTGTGCCCATAGCCAAGAATGTAGCGGAAATACTAAGCAGCAAACACAATTTAAATGTTGCGGTTGGTACCATAGACAATTCTTATTACAGAGACGATTTTCACTATCGTAAACGCACAAATAACCCTTCCATTAAAATAATAGAAATGCCCGCCGAGGTGGAGGGCAAAACAGTGATTTTGATAGACGATGTTCTTTACACAGGTCGCTCAGTGCGCGCCGCTTTGCAGGCTATTTTAGACCTTGGGCGGCCGGCTGCGGTGAAACTCTGCGTAATTGTGGATAGAGGCTGCCGCGAGTTGCCAATAGCCCCCGATTATGTGGGTATTTCAATAGAGACAAAGCACAACCAAGAAATAAAAGTTTGCGTGAGTCCCTACGACAAAGAAACTGCGGTTTGGCTTGTTGAAATAGAGGGAGAGCCTGCATGAGCGCGCTAGAAATCAAGCATTTGCTCGGCTTGCGTGGAGTTAGCGCAAACGATATCAGAGCTATTTTAGACGAAGCGACTGGATTTAAAAAAGTATTGGAACGCAAGGTAAAAACTTTGCCCACGCTCCGCGGCATAACCGTTGTAAATTTATTTTTTGAAAGCTCAACTCGCACCCGCATTAGCTTTGAGCTTGCAGAAAAACGCCTTTCCGCAGATATTGTGAATTTTGCAACCTCTGGTTCCAGCGTTCAAAAAGGCGAAACCCTGCTTGATACACTTAAAAACATAGAAGCTATGAAAATAGATGTGGTTGTGGTGCGGCACAAAGGCACAGGTGTTCCAAAATTTTTGTCGGAGCATACCAACGCCGTTATTGTGAACGCCGGAGATGGAGCGCACGAACACCCAACTCAAGCCCTGTTGGATATTTTCACCATTGAAAACAGTTTGGGCAACCTAAGCGGCAAAACAGTCACCATTGTGGGCGATATTAAGCACAGCAGGGTAGCTCGCTCAAATGCTTGGGGCTTGAACGCTTTGGGTGCTAAAGTTCGCTTTTGCGGACCTCCAACCCTTATGCCTCGCAACCCAAAAATGCTTCCAGTTGAAATTTTTTGCGATGTTGCCAAAGCGGTTGATGGAGCCGATGCCGTTATTGCCCTTCGCCTGCAAAAAGAGCGAATGGATGATTCTCTTTTGCCAAGCATAAGAGAATACCGCAACTTTTACGGCATAACAAGGCAAACCTTAGAACACGCCAAAAAGAATGTTTTAATTATGCATCCGGGTCCAATAAATAGGGGAGTGGAGTTGGATTCAGATATTGCAGATGGCGAGAATTCCGTTATTCTGGAGCAGGTCACAAATGGGGTTGCTGTTAGGATGTCGGTTTTGTTTTTGTTGTCTGCGGGTCGGGCTGGGGAGTAATGATATTCGGTTTAACAGATACACAAGCGGCTCAGTCCAAAGAGAAGTTTGGCGATAATCGTTTAACGGAAGTTGAAAAAGAAAGTTTTTTTGACAAGCTAAAGGAAAATTTCAATGACCCTATGATAAAAATTTTGCTGGTTGCGCTTGGGGTAAATGCGTTGCTAGTACTGGGAACTCAAACTGGATTTATAGCTGGCGAAAAAATGGATTGGTATGAACCTGTGGGCATAGCAATAGCAATACTCATAGCCACCATTGTAGCAGCACTTTCTGAATACAGAAACGAAAACGCATTTCAAAAATTGCAGGAAGAAGCCTCTCGAATAAAGATAAAAACCTATCGTAATGGAATTATTGCCGAACTTAATATAGATGACTTGGTTCAAGGAGATGCGGTTTTGCTCCAGCCCGGCGATAAAATTCCAGCAGATGGAATAATAATAGATGGAAAGATAAAAGTTGACCAATCTGTTTTAAATGGCGAATCCAAAGAAGCTACTAAAAAGGCGGCTCCGAGCGATTATAAAGAAGACAATGCACCACTTGATTTTTTGCATCCGCATAAAGTGTTCAGAGGTGCTGTTGTTTGCAATGGTAATGCTGTTATGCAGGTTAGTGTTGTTGGCGATAAATCCGTTTATGGGCAAATTGCCAAGGAACTTCAAACTACCGATGATAGGGAAACTCCGCTAAAAGTGAAACTCGGCAAATTGGCTCGTAGCATAAGCAAGTTCGGTTATATTGGCAGCACATCAATAGCACTTGCACTGCTGTTTAAACATATAGTGATGAACAATAATTTTGACACTGCGCAAATTGCTGCTTATTGCTCAAATTGGGGAGTATTGTTAAACGATATTATACATGCCTTTATGCTTGCCGTTGTTATAATAGTTATGGCAGTTCCAGAGGGACTTCCTCTTATGATATCCATAGTTTCTGCTTTGAATATGGGCAAAATGCTGAGAGACAATGTGCTTGTTCGCAAACTTGCTGGCATAGAAACCGCTGGTAGCCTCAACTTTTTATTCAGCGATAAAACTGGAACAATAACAAAGGGCAAGCTGGAAGTAGTCACATTTATAGATGGCAATTTAAATGAATATAAAAATTACGATAATGTTAAAGTGGATTTGAAAAAATACCTATCCCTTTCCATTCACCAAAATACAGATTCAATTATCTCAGATAAAAAAATATTGGGCGGAAACGCAACGGAGCGCGCTGTTCTCGCATTTTCTGGCAGCAGTGGTGAAGCGGTGAATGTAAAAACTGCGGGCAAAATTCCCTTTAACAGCACAAATAAATATTCAGCAACCTCAATAGAGGGCGATTATTCCCTGACTCTGATAAAGGGTGCACCGGAGAAAATTTTGCAGAGGTGCAAATTTTATTACGATGTTGATGGGCAAAAGCAGAAATATTCTGGGCATGAGCAATTGAATAAAAATATAGATGCCCTTGCGGTACGAGCAATTAGAGTTGTGGCTCTTGCGGTTTCTGAGGAAAAGATAAATAATGATGCTCTGCCAGAAAATGATTGGATTTTAGTTGGTATTATGGGCATTAGGGATGAGGTTCGTCCAGAATCTGTTGATGCCATAAATGAGGCTTTGGAAGCGGGGCTTAATGTTATTATGATAACAGGAGACCGCAAAGAGACTGCCGTTGCAATAGCAAGAGATGCTGGTTTAATGAAAAGAGAAAGCGATATTGTTTTGACATCCGATGAATTTGCCGCCCATTCAGATGAGGAAATAAGTGCGAAAATCAAAGACATAAAAGTTGTGGCACGTGCCTTGCCTGCAGACAAAAGCCGCCTAGTTCGCATAACACAGTCGCTAGACTATGTGGTTGGAATGACAGGGGATGGAGTTAATGATTCACCTGCCCTTAAAAAAGCCGATGTAGGTTTTGCTATGGGAGGGGGAACAGAAGTTGCAAAAGAGGCGAGTGATATTGTGATTTTGGATGATAATTTTAAATCCATAGACAAGGCAATTTTATATGGCAGAACCATTTTCAACAATATAAGAAAATTCATAGTTTTTCAACTTACTATAAATGTTTCCGCTGTTTTAATCAATTTAATAGCACCGCTTTTGGGGCAAGAAAATCCGCTTACGATAATGCAAATTTTATGGATAAATTTGATTATGGATACCCTTGCCGCACTCGCTTTGGGAGGCGAAGCCGCTCTTAAACGATATATGAGAGAACTCCCAAAAAAGCGTGATGATGCAATAGTTAGCGGTGATATGTGGAAAGCGATATTGGTTGATTCCACTTGGATATCCTTTTTAAGTTTGCTCTTTTTATTTTCACCGCTCAAAGACATATTTTTTGAAAGTACCGAGATTATGCACACCGCTTATTTCACTTTCTTTGTGATGGTGGCTATGTTCAACGCATTTAATGCCCGCACAGACAGCATAAACATTTTTGACAATCTAAGCGGCAACAAAAACTTCTTACGAATTTTGGGGTTAATAGTAGTTATTCAAATTATATTGGTTTATATAGGTGGAGAGATTTTCCGTTGCCACGGCTTAAATTTAAATCAGTGGGGTATAGTGCTTTTATGCGCTATATCTGTGATTCCTGTGGATATGTTTAGAAAAAAATTTATGTCAAAAACCGGAGTAAATTATGGGGGTTAAAGAATTTCTATTTGGAACTCCTGAAGTGATTCAAGTCACGATTATTATGTGCTTTGGTTGCATAGTTTGGGTTTGTGCTATGGTATCTATGTTAAAAAAAGAAAAGGATGTTGTGGAGGAGAAAGTTGTAGCAAAAATTGACACAAAATCGGCAGAGCAATCTGCTAGCCACGGAATTCAACTTACATACATCACTAAAAAAGAGATTATGGAACTCACTGCGGAACAAGTGAAAGGAATCCCTGAAGCCGATGTGGAAAAACTACCTATGGCAATGAAAGATATGTTCAAAAGACGTAGAAATGAGGTTCTGTTAGCAGATAGGCAAAAAGAGAGCAATAAATAATTATGGCTATTATTTTCCCCTCCCTCCTTTTGGCACTTGCCATTAGTGCATTTGCCCAGCAAACTTCGGTTGCCGTGTTGCCTTCCGATTCGTTGTCTTCTGGAGGTGCTGTACTTAGTTATGAAGAACTAGATGCGCTTACTGATAAAATGCGTGAGGCTGCATTGAAAGTCTTGCCTACGAAAGATTTTGTTTTGGTAAAGCAGGATGTTATTGTTAAGCGGCTCGGAGGTGCGGAAAAGTATATAAAGGAATGTAGCGAAAGTTCGTGTATTGTGGATTTGGGCAAAAAAGCGATGGTTGACTATGTTGCTCAAGCTAGTACTGGCAAATTGGGCAACAAAATTAGGTTAAAGGTTGAGTTGTATAATGTAAGCACAGAAGGGCAAATTGGAATACTCAATGAAGTGGCAGAAAATGTTGAGAAATTACTTAACATTGTTGAAAAGAGGGTTCCAGCCGAAATATTTGGCAAGATACCCGGAGCATCTATAGGAAAAAATCTTTCCCCTACTTTTACTGGAGGCATAAGCGATGTACAAACCGCCGGCGGCACTTATAACGAGTCGGATTTTGCAAAAAGATATGTTGTTAATTTAAACACAGAACCTTCTGGAGCAGCTTTGAGTTTTAACGGTGTGCCCAAATGCCAGAAAACCCCTTGCAAGGTAGAGCTTATAGAAGGCAATGTTCGCATAATAGCGAATTTGGAGCAATATGAAATAGCAGACACAACGGTATTCATAAAACAGAATAATCAGAGCATAAGTATCAAGCTAAAACCAGATTTTGGGATTTTGGAGATAAAGCCAGCTTACTCGGAAGGCATAGGCAAAGAAAAGCAATGGAATTTGTCAATAAACGGTAAACCCTCTTATTTTGGTGAAGTGAGACTTTTTCCGAACCTATACAAGGTTAAACTGAGTCATGAATGTTATGAAGATATAGATTTTAATTTAGGTATAAACAAGGGTAGTCACGAGGTTTTTAATATGGCAAGTAACATAATTCTAAAGAAAGGCATATTGGATTTGAGTGCAGAGCAAAATGACGAGCCTACGAGCGAGCCTGTTTTTGTAAATGGCAAGCGAGTGGGCGAAACACCTTTCAGCGGTTCTGTTCCTCTGTGTTCCAAGGTGGAGATTGGGAGTGGTAGAGAAACGGTTAATGTGAAATTGAAAGATAAAGAAAAAGTCGAGCATACGCACCATTTTTATACGAATAAATCTCAATACATTGGGCGAGCTGAGAAAGGAAAAATATTTACAGACACTCGTGATGGGAAAAAATACAGAACTGTTGTTATGGGTAATCAAACTTGGATGGCTGAGAATTTGAACTACAATGCAAGTGACTCAAAATGCTATGATAATCAAGAAATTAACTGTCAAAAATACGGACGGCTTTATAACTGGAACACTGCTAAATCGGTTTGCCCAAGCGGTTGGCATTTGCCGACTGATGCTGAATGGACAGCGTTGATAAATTTTGTTGGCGCCATTTCAACAGCAAGCCATTTGAAATTGAATGGCTTTTCGGCTCTTCCTGGCGGTAGCGGCAATTCCTATGGCAATTTCAGCAATATTGGCAACAACGGCTATTGGTGGACTGCTACAGAGTACTATTCCAACATCGCTCATTTCCGTAGCATGAACAACGGCAACGAAATGATTTACAATGACAGTGACAATAAGTCTTACTTATTTAGTGTCCGTTGCCTAGAAGGTTTTGCCGAAATAGTTTCAGAGATGGAACATCAAGAAAATGTGGATAAACTGGTAAAACGTACAAAGGAGAAATTGACAAAACTTAATGATTATCAAGCGAATAAAACGGTCAATTATTCAACCTCTTATTCAACCCCCAGCAGATTTGATAATATAAAATTCGGAATAGGAGGAACATGGGGTATGTCTGATTATCCCGGAAAAAATATAAATGAAACTTTTGCTAATATAAGTACTGCAGCAGATACTATTTATTATTACGATGCCGCTTTCGAGGGCTCCTTAGGAATGGCAGTAAATATTCCTATTGTAAGCAAATTAACTTTTAACCCCGAACTTTACTTTGTTTATAGGTATCTTGAAAATAGAAAAGAATGTTCTAAATTTGATTGCTATATACGAATAGATGAGTTTGCCATAAATATTCCATTGATAATTACATTAGCGTGGAGACCTTTTATTATATTTCAACTCCCTGATAATGATTACAACGACCCACCTTTTAACGTCTATATTGAAGCTGGAGCCGTCTTAGACATTCCTTTAAGTACATCCGTAAATAGCAATTCCGAAGTTTATATTGATATAAAAAAGAATAATTTGGGGCTTACTTTAGGTTTCGGTTGTCAAATAGGAGATTTTAGTTTAGGTATTAGGTCCAATATATATCAAACTACATACTTTTCCCTATCAATTATAGCGAGGTATTTAATATGAACAAATTCTCTTTAATGCAAGCACTGCTGTTTTTTACAGCTCTTGCATTCTCCCAAAACTTGGCAGAACAGCGCAATGCACAATTAAAAGAAATGCAAAGCCAGCGCGATGCCTATATAAAAGAAACGACCGACCAGCGGGATGCCTATATTAAAGAATATAGGGAGTATCTAAAAAATCAATGGAATTTCTTCCGAAAAATCCCCGGTGTTTCCCTACCAGCCTCACCAGATTCTCTAAAAATAAAAACAGTTGAAATTCCAAAAATAAAAAAAGACGATAACCCAAATATTGAAATTATAAATGCCTTGCTTAAACAAGGCGTTAATGAAAAACAAGCGGTAAATATAGCCTTAGAAATAATAGATAGCCTTGGCATAGATGCGATAAGAGAAGGGCAGAGTATAGGCATTGCCGCAGAGAAAAACAGAGAATCTGCCCCTCTTGTTGTGAGCTACAAAATAGACTCAGAGGAAACTTCAACCTTATTGCAAAGCAAAACAGATGGATATAAATATGTTGAAAGCGGCGGCAATAGAGCAGACAAATCTAACCGCTACTCTTGGTCAAATTCCGAGTACAAATTTCCCTTAAAAAACTTCTGCCGAAAAACAAGCGCATTTGGAATGCGCGAGCATCCGCTTTTGAGAAAACCTCTAAAACATGATGGCATTGATTATGCAGCACCAAAAGGCACTGAAGTTTATGCAATAGCAAATGGTATAGTTGTGGAGAGTTCCTATACAGAAATAAACGGAAATTACGTGGCAATAAAACACCAAAATGGTATGTTAAGTTACTATCTTCATTTAAATGAAAAAGGCATTGAAAAAGGCAGCAATGTAGAGGTAGATCAACTGATTGGCAAAGTTGGTAGCACCGGTCGTAGCACAGGTCCTCATTTACATTTTGCCATTATGAAAAACGGCGTATGGGTGGATCCTGAAAGGGTGCTTTGATGGAGAAAATGGTTATGTCAAGTTCAGTTGCTGCAAGTATATTTTCTACTGATGAATATAGTAGGTATAAGATATTCTGTGAAAGTATAATGAATGGTCGTCTTGAGCTTCAATATGTGCCATACAAATTCCTGACTGCTGAACTTTATGATTTAGCGGTTGAACGTAATGTCCATTCACTTGAAGTTGTGTCAGACAAATTCAAGACTGAACTATGTTTAAAAGAGGTGAAAAGGAATAGGCATACGCTTGAATTTGTACTTCAATGCGCCCTACCCGAAGACAGGCAAAGTCTCTATTTGGAAGCGGTTAAGAATGGTCTAGCACTTCAACACGTACCAGAAGAATTTAAAAAACAAGAACTTTGCCGTATCGCAGTTGAGAAGGATTGGCGTGCACTTGAATTTGTACCAGAAGAATTAAAGGATGAGAAACTCTGCCATATCGCAGTTGGGAAAGATTGGCATGCGGTTGAATTTGTGTCAGAAAAACTCAAGACTGCAGAACTCTACATTGAAGCTGTTAATAATGGCTTTGAGCTTCGACATGTACCAGAAAAACTAAGGAATGAGAAACTCTGCCATATAGCGGTTAAGAGTAATGGTCTTGCACTTCAATACGTGCCAAACGAATCTAAAAAACAAGAACTCTGCTTTGATGCGGTTAATAATGCTGGTCTTGCACTTCAATACGTACCAGAAGGACTAAAGGATGAGAAACTTTACCGTATAGCGGTTGGGAAAGATTGGCGTGCACTTGAATTTGTGCCAGAAAAGACTGAGGAATTCTGCCGTATAGCGGTTGGGAAAGATTGGCGTGCACTTAAATTTGTGCCAGAAACCATTTGGGCTGTTGAACTCTGCTTTGGGGCGGTTAAGAATGGCTTTGCAGAACCTCACGATGTGCCAGATGCTCTACGAGATTTTCTTAAGAATGCAAAATATGGTTATCATAATAAAACACTGCAAAAATACTGTGCAGATCTTGCAACACATAGCCCTAATTTTATACCAGCTTTCCTAAGGGAACTCTACGGTATAGTGGTTAACGAAAAATGTGTTGAAACTAGTTCGAATGACGAAGAGTCAACTGACTACAGGACAGTGGCGTGGCATGCTGAAAAGTGTAGGCTGAATCCAAGCCATATACACAGCGTACCACCAAACATGTTACGTGATGTTCAAGAGTTCTTGGGTCAATCTAGATCAAGAAGATACTAACGTACCAGAAATGTAAAACTAGACCCAGAATCAGCTAAACTAGCGCAGAATCTCAGCTTAAAATCAAAAAAATGCAAATTTTTAACTTTTTTGTTACCTTTTTTCAAAAAAGTGTTTATATTATATCAAAACTTCAACCTATAGGAGAAAATATGGACAAAGAAAAATTCCTAATTAAAAACGAGTACGATAAAGATGCTAGTTGGGCTATTTGGGATTCCGCTGGTAAAAGTGCTCGTGATGGTTATGAACGTCATAAGCATCTTGCCGACTGTGAAAATATCGAACAAAAAATAAAACCGAATATAGTACTCGTTGGTCTTAATCAATCTCTTGAAACACCAATTATAGAACCTTTTGGCAATTTTCATCTTTTTGAAAATGATATTGTAACAAGAAAGAAAGGTATTATAAATAAAGTAGGACTTGTTATGGATCCTAATACAGTAACCTATACCCAAAACTTGATATATGCTATTAAAGGTACAGAATATGAAGGAGCTTATATGACGGATATAATAAAACATAAAACGATATGTGGTAAAGTCAAAGATATAAAAGAATCAGGAAATGTTATAAATTATATAAAAAAACATCCAGAAATAGAGTTAGAAAATATAGAAATATTTAAAAAAGAGTTAAAATTTATCGGTTCAGAGAATCCTTTGATAATAGCTTTAGGAGTTGATGTATATGGAATTTTAAGTAAATACTTCGCATGTATAAAAGCTCTGCACTATTCTGCTCGTGAGTATAATCATAAGCCAAAAGATTATAGTAGAGACTTTTGGGATGCTGTAAAAAACGGAGGTACTTCTACTGTAAACAATAAAACTAAAAAATCCCAAGATATGGCTTATAATGCTCCTGATAGCAAATGCAGCCAAGAATATCCAATTGTTGAAATAGCAAAAGGCGAACTAGAAAGGTTTAAGGAATTTGCCCCAAATAAAAATGATAGATTCAGCCTTGGAGAGCCAAAGGATAATGGTCGTTATATCCATATAAAACGTAACGGCCAAATAATAGGCTGTTATACAAAACGTGGTGAAGAATTTAACTTCCATAGCTCTTATCCCTATGGTGGTAGAGATAAAAAGATAGCAAGAGCGGAATTGAAAAGAGAGGATATAATAAGTGCAATAGAGGATACACCTAGATAAAAAATATCTATATTATCTCACAACGTGTACCGATATAGGAGAATAAAATGAAAAAAACTGAAGCTCGTGTTTTGACAAGTGAAGAAGAGAGTTCTTTAACTGAACTTTGCCTTAAAACGATTAAGACAAATGACCGAATGTTTCAATTTGTACCTAAAAAGCTGATGACCCGTGAAATATGCCTAGAAGCGGTTAATAAGAATGGCGAAATGCTTTTGCATGTGCCAGAAGAACTCAAAACAGCGGAAATGTGCTTTGAAGCGGTTAAGCAAGTTGGTACAATTTTACTTAAGCATGTGCCACAAGCTTTCAAAACAGAGGAATTATGTTTAGAAGGATTAAAACATAATTATAGCAATGCGCTTGAGTTTGTGCCAAAAAATCTCAGGACAGCCGCGCTCTGCCTAGAAGCGGTTAAACAGAATGGCGAGATGCTTAAAGATGTACCGATTTCTCTCAAAACAGCGGAGATATGCTATGATGCGGTTAAGAGCAGTGGAGAGGCACTTCAATATGTACCAGAAAAATTCAAGAATTATGAGCTTTGCCTTGATGCGATTAAGAAATATGGTTGGGCACTTGCATTTGTGCCAGAAAAATTCAAAACTGCTGAACTCTGCTTTGTAGCGGTTAGTCAAGATGGCAATGCGCTTAAATTTGTGCCAGAAAAATTAAAGACAAAGGAACTCTGCAATGAAGCTGTTGAGAAGGATGCTCGCTCCTTTAAATATGTGCCAGAAAAATTAAAGACTGAGGAGCTTTACTACAAAGCTGTTGCGGATATGCCGTATTCTTATGGCGAATTTTTTAAATATGTGCCAAAAAAATTCAAAACACGAAAATTTTGCCTTGCGGTAGTTAATCAAAGCGGTGCTGCGCTTGAGTTTGTGCCAAAAGATTTAAGGACAGCTAAACTCTGCCTAGAAGCGGTTAAGAACAATGGTCAAGCACTCCAATACGTGCCAAAAAATTTAAGGACTACTAAGCTCTGCCTAGAAGCGGTTAAACAAAATGGCTATGCACTTCAATACGTGCCAAAAGATATCAGGACTAAGAAACTCTGCCAAGAAGCGGTTAAGAGTAATAGCCATGCGCTTCAATATGTGCCAGAAAAGTTAAAAACTCAGGAACTTTGCATTGAGGTGATAAAGAAGGCATTTAAATATATACCAGAAAAATTCAAAGCAGAGGAGCTCTGCCTTGCGGCTGTTAAGGATTATGGTCTTGAGCTTCAATATGTACCAGAAACCCTCAAGACCGCCGAACTCTGCCTTAAAGCTATTGAGGATGATGGCCTTGCACTTCAATATGTGCCCGAAGCCCTAAAGACCGCCGCACTCTGCCTAGAAGCGGTTAATAAAAATATCAGTGCTATTGAATATGTGCCAAAAGCCTTGAAGACAGCGGAATTCTTTATTGAAGCAGCCAAGAAAAATATCTATGTGCTTGATTTTGTTCCAAAAACCATTCGCGAAGATATTTTGATAATGTATTGGTGCGCATTTAATGGTGAAAAAGGAGCACAAAATGAGGAAAAATAAGGCTAAAACAAAGCAAGATGTAAAAAAACTTGCGAATAATGTGCTTAAATATGTACCAGAAAAATTTAAGTCAGCACGGTTCTGTTTAGAAGCGGTTAAGAAAGAAGGTTTTGCACTCAAATTTGTGCCAGAAAATCTAAAGACAGCCAAAATTTGCCTAGAAGCGGTTAAAAATGCTGGCTATGCTCTTGAATATGTGCCAAGAAAATTCTGGACTTATGAATTGTGGCTTATAGCGGTGAAACAGAACGGCAAATTGCTCTTCCAAGCACCAGAAAACTTAAAAACTGCGGAACTCTGTTTAGAAGCGGTTAAGCAGGATGGCCATGCTCTTGAATTTGTACCAGAAAACTTAAAAACTGCGGAACTCTGCAATATAGCGGTTAAGCGTGATGGTTATGCACTTAAATATGTACCAGAAAAACTAAAGACTTTGGAACTTTGTCTTATGGCACTTGGTTTTTATAAACCAAAAGCGCATGATGAAATTGATGCTATTAGCTTGGATCTTTGCCGTTGGATTGACAGCTATGCGCTTAAATATGTACCTAAAAAGTTCAAAACAACCGAATTCTATCTTAAAGTAATTAAACGGAATGGCGATATAATTGTACACATGCCAAAAGCACTTAAAACACCAGAAATCTATCTTGAAGCAATTAAACAAAATGGAAAATTGCTTACGTATGTACCAAAAAAACTCAGAACTTATGAAATGTACCTAATGGCGGTTAAGCGTTCTGGCGATATGCTTGAATATGTGCCAGAAAACTTAAAAACAGCAAAGCTGTGCAATGCAGCGGTTAAGCATGGTGGTGGTCATGCTCTTGAATATGTGCCAGAAAGCTTAAAAACAGCGAAACTCTGCCTTGAAGCAGTTAAACAAGCAAAGGATATTAAATTGCTCAAATATGTGCCAAGCATTCATAGAGAACGAGTTAAGAATTCAGTACAAAATAAAGGAAGATGATTTGATAGCAATTTTGCTCAAAATTAATTTTTTTTTACCTTTTTTCAAAAAAGTGTTTATATTCATATTAAAAATTAGCTAGGAGAGCAATATGGAAGAGGAACATCTTAAAAAGCTAGTGGAAGCAAATATGCATCTTGTTTGGGAAATTGCAAAGAAATGCAAAGAAAAAGAAGAATATAAAGACATACCTATTTCCATTCTTGTGGGAACCGGAGCAAAGACTTTAATTGAATACATAGGAAGTTGTCAGGATTTGGCAAGCTGGCAGAGAGAGTCGGATATGGCAAGAGGGGATATAGAGTCGTATATAGAAATTGCTGCATTTATGTACCAAATCAGAATATTAAATGACCCTGCCCAGAAAACGCAGTTGTGCCTTCGGATTGTTGAGCAACATTGGAGCTATCTTGAACTTGTACCAAATAACCTAAAAACGGCGAAAATGTGCAATGTAGCGGTGAAGAAGCTTGGCATTAAGCTTCAATTTGTACCAAAAAAATTAAAAACGGCAGAACTCTGCAAAGCAGCAGTTAAGCAGGATGCCGCTGCGCTTCAATTTGTGCCAGAAAAATTAAAAACGGCAAAATTCTGCCTTGAAGCAATTAAGCATTGGGATTTTTGGCCAAAAGAAATTCGCTATAATTTTGGCGAGCCGCTGTCTCTTTGGGAGAGACATTATATTTGCAATGCATTTGAATATGTGCTGAAAAAATTCAAAACACCTGAATTCTGCCTTGAAGCGGCTAAACGGAATGGTTGTATAATTGTATTTTTGCCAAAAAAATTAAAAACGGCAGAACTCTGCAAAGCAGCAGTTAAGCAGAATGGTTATGCGCTTTGCTATGTGCCAGAAAAGTTCAAAACTTATGAAATATGCCTTATGGCAGTTAAACAGAAAGGCTATTCGTTTCAATTTGTGCCAGAAAAACTCAAGACAGCCAAACTGTGGCTTGAAGCAGTTAAAAAAGAATATGAGTACTTGATTACAAGGGTACCAGAAGAATTCAAAACAGCGAATTTCTGGCTTGAACTAGTTAAATCGGATGCATGGTTGCTCACAGGTACAGATGTGCCAGAAGAATTCAAGACTTTAGATATGTACATAGCGGCGGTTAAACAGGAATACTGGATGTTTATGCTGGTGCCAGAATCCCTTAAAGAACAAGTTATAAAAGCAACGGGAATACAAGGAGGAATAGCAGGGCATATATCCGCTCAGGAAAAAGAAATTTTTGAAAAAGAAGTTGAGAGGATATGTATTAAACTGACTAAATTTTGCGAATTTGCCCGAAGAGAAGGCATACTTGCTTTGGGAGACCATATAGATAAAGAGCAAGTTTCGAAAAAAGCTATTTTGGAAACGGGCGTAAAGATGGCGGTGGATGGAAATAAGGGAAAAATCATAGAAAAATATATGGATTCTTGGATAGAAGCAAACTGTGTTAAATATTATGAAAAACTTCTTGGTTCAATAATAAAGACTGGCGTTTTTTGTGTACAACGTGGAGATAATCCCAAAGTAGCCGAATACAAAATGACAGCCCTAATCCCCAGAGAATTAATCCCAGACACTCTTTTGCCAGAAAGTGAAAAGTATTATAGGAGGCAAGGAAAATGAATACTTTCACTGACCCAAGGGACGGCAGGGTTTATAAAACCGTAAAAATAGGCAACCAAGTTTGGTTGGCAGAAAATTTGGCTTATGCTGCCGAAGGCAGCAAATGCTATGATGATGACGAAAGCAACGGTCAAAAATACGGAAGGTTATATGACTGGGAAACTGCAATGAAAGCCTGCCCAAAAGGTTGGCATTTGCCAAGCATAGACGAAGTGGAAACACTTATTGTTTTCGCTGATGGCGATGAGATTGCTATGGATAAACTTAAAGCGCAAAGCGGCTGGGAATTCGAAGAAAATGGCACGGACAATTACGGCTTTGCGGCTATGCCGGGCGGTTTTGGCAGAGCCGATGGCAGTTTCACCCTTGCTGGTTCCGCCGGGGGCTGGTG
>Ga0268262_10004083_pt1 | contig 15304 bp, 9 predicted proteins | sample TergutNc150P3_FD_190354 | JGI IMG/M metagenome (GOLD analysis project Ga0268262, IMG submission 190354) | Nasutitermes corniger P3 segment gut microbial community from laboratory colony in Florida, USA - Nc150 P3 (SPAdes) (version 2) | ecosystem: Host-associated > Arthropoda: Insects > Digestive... | reverse complement strand
TTTCAAGATATTTTCCAAGCGCGTTGGCTCAGCGCATTATGCGTGAGCGGAAGACGGAATTAATCCCCAATTATAAAGACCTGACAATTCTCTTTTCCGACATTTCCGGTTTTACAAAATGGAGTTCTGATAAAAGTCCTGAACTGGTTCACTCTTTCTTAAATGATTATCTTGAAACCATGGCGGGCATTTTATTTGCCAATGGCGGAACGGTAGACAAATTTATGGGAGACGGAATACTTGCGTTCTTCGGCGATCCGTTTGATATGCCCGACCACTGCGAGCGGTGTCTGAAAGCGGCCATAGCGATGCAGGATGAAATCCGGCGGTTTTCCGAGAAGTGGAAACCGCTTACGGCGTTAGACCTTAAAGTCCGTGTAGGCATAAATACCGGAAAAGTGATAGTAGGCAATCTTGGCAGTAAGACGCGGATTGAATATACCGTTATCGGGGCGGATGTTAATCTTGGTCAGCGTATGGAGAGCAACGCCCCCGTCGGAGGCATACTTGTAACGGCGGCTGTATATGAAAAACTGAAAGACAAGTTTGCCTTTACCGAAAAAAGAGATGTTACGGTTAAAGGTTATGTGGAACCGATAGAAGCGTATGTTGTTGCGCTGCCCTGGGAAAAAAATAATAATTAGTATTGGCGATGAGAGAAGAAGTTTTTACCACTAACCACACAAACTGCACAAACGGATATGCGCGAAACGGAGAGATCGGAATGGGGAACAGATAGGGGCTAGGTTATGAAGTTGAGAGAATTGTTAGTTGTTATTTTATTGGCGGTGTTTGCGCGCGACGCGGTATTTGCGCAGGCAAAAATCATTGATAATGAATTTAACAAACTAAATAAACAGGTATACGACTATATTGAAGCGGGCAATTTTGCCGCCGCCATACCTCTGCTTAAACGTATGCATGAGTTGGAACCGGAGGATCTGGATGTTGTAGAGGCTGTGGGTATGTTTTATATGTATCTACCCGAAGAAAGACCAGCGTTGACAAACGCGCTTTTTTGGCTTACGGACGCGGAAAAACGCGGCAGCTTAAATCTTTCCGTCTATGTTTACCTTACCTGCATATATTCCCTTAAACAAGATTTGAAAAAAGCCGAATCGGCGATGAATAAAGCTGTCGCTTTAGGTTTTTCTGATTTTAAATTTGTTAGTAATAATGACGATCTTGTTAATTTCAGAACAAGCGCGTGGTGGAAAGGCATAGAAAAAAACTATACGCAGATTGAACGGCAGTTGGCCCTATTTAACGAAGTTGCCTCGGGTAAAACGGAAAAAAACATCACGGACAAAATAACAATTTACGGCGGTATAATAACTTCGCTTAAAAACCTTGCTCCCGGTATTCCGGCTATACAATGCCTTCCTGTGTTTTATTTGGCTTCCTCTTGTAAGGCTGTGGGAAAAAATACCGATGCCGAAAAATACTATCTGGAAGCAAAAGTTATCATGGAAAAAGTTCTTGGTAAAGAAAATGCAGGTTATGCATCACTGTTATATGACATGGGTTCGTTATATAAAGATATGGGAAACTATGCCGCCGCCGAAAAAAACCTTCTTGAGGCTAAGTCTGTAAGAGAAAAAACGCCTGGAAAAGATCATCCCGATTATGCCGCGTCGTTATTAAGCCTTGGGGGGCTGTATGAAAACATGGGAAACTTTACCTCCGCCGTGAAATACTATCTTGAACTTAAAGCTGTCAGGGAAAAGATGCCCGGAAAAAATCATCCCGAATATGCCGATTCATTAAGCCTTCTGGGCGGGGTGTATGGCAATATGGGAAACTATACCGCCGCCGAACAAAACTATCTTGAGGCAAAAGACATTCGTGAAAAGACGCTTGGCAAAGAGCATTCAGATTATGTCTTGTCGTTAAGCGGCCTTGGAATATTGTATTACAACATTGGAAACTATACCGCCGCCGAACAATGTTATCTTGAGGCAAAAGCCATAACGGAAAAAACGCTTGGGAAAAACCATCCCGATTATGCCAGATTGTTAAACGGACTTGGAATATTGTATCAGGCTATGGGAAACTATACAGCCGCCGAACAAAACTATCTTGAGGCAAAAGCCATTCAGGAAAAGACGCTTGGGAAAGAAGACATTAATTACGCCTTATCGTTAATGAGTCTTGGAACGCTGTATGGTACCATGGGAAACTTTGTTTCAGCCGAAAAAAATTATCTTGAAGCTAAAACTATATTAGAGCGGAAGATTGGCAAAGAGAATCCCGCTTACGCCGCATTGTTAAACGCTCTTGGAATGTTGTATTTCAGCATGAGTAATTATACCGCCGCAGAAAAAAGTTACCTTGAAACAAAAGCCATTCTTGAAAAGAGTATAGGAAAAAATCACCCCAATTATGCCGTTTTTTTGAACACCCTTGGAGCGTTGTATAACATCATGGGAAACTATACCGCCGCCGAAAAAAGTTATCTTGAGGCAAAAACAATAATAGAAAAGACGCTTGGGAAAGAACATCTTTATTATGTTACATCATTAACCTTCATGGGTTTTATGTATTTTAGCAAGGGAAACTATGCTTCTGCCGAAAAAAATTATCTTGAAGCTAAAGCTGTAACAGAACGAAGGTTTGGGAAAGAGCATCCCAATTACGCGCTCTTGATGGATAATTTGTATATTATGTATTTGAGCGCTAAAAATTATCCCAAGGCCCTTGCGTGTAAACAGGAAGCTCTGCTCCTGACAACAACTCAGGTAAACCGTAATTTCTCATTCCTTTCCGAAGAACAGCGGGACGCTTATTGGAATCTTTATTCTTTCTTGCTTGAAATTAGTTATTCCCTGTCCCACTTCAATTCAGTTCCCGCATGTAATATCCTTAATTATGACAACGCGTTGTTTTCAAAGGGTCTGTTGCTCCGTACTACCAACGCCGTGCGGGACGCTATCTATGCTTCGGGCGATAAAGCCCTTGTCGCCCAATTTGAGGAACTTGGCCGTTTGCGCCAACAGATAAGCGCTTTACGGCAAAGCGAGGGAGATGAAGCGTACATTAAAAACCTTGAAGCGCAGGCGGAAACCATAGATAAATCATTAGCCCGATCTTCCACTGCGTTTCGGGATTTTCAATCGGATTTAAATGTCAACTGGCAGAGTATTAAGAAAAGTTTACAGGCAAATGAAGCCGCCATTGAGTTTGTCTCTTTCAGAGTCTTTGATAAAAAATTGACAGACATAACCCAATACGCAGCGCTGGTTGTAAAACCAAACAGTACGGCGCCCGCATGGGTTCCCCTGTGTAATGAGGAAAAATTGCGGGAAATTCTAGGCAGCGCCGAAGGAAGAAATCCGGAGCGGCAAGTCCGCGCCCTATACAACACTAACGGATTAGAATTATTTGAAACCGTATGGAAACCGCTGGAAAAGGAATTATCCGGCGTTAAAACTATTTATTATTCGCCTTCCGGGCTATTGCATAAAATAGCATTTAACGCCCTGCCGGTGGACGATTCTCTTGAAATACGGCTGCTGGATAAATACAATCTGAACCTGGTATCAAGCACGCGCGAAGTTGTGCATCTTGACAGAAGCCCCACAAAAACAACGCAGATAAGCTCGGCTGTTTTGTACGGCGGTCTTGATTATAACGCTAACGAAGCCGCGATGCGCAGGGCGGCGCAATCATACAAAAAAGATACAGGCGTGCCCGTCATCGCCACCGTTCTGCCGGCGGGGGTAACGCGGGGCGGGGCGTGGGGCGATTTGCCGGCAACTAAGGAAGAAGCGCTTAACATACAAAAATACTTAGAAGGTAAAAAGATACCAAATAATTTGTATCAAGGCAGTTTGGGTAATGAGGAATCATTTAAGCAGTTGGACGGCAAAAAAACCGGCTTAATTCACTTGGCGACTCACGGATTTTTTCTTCCCGACATTGAGCGTAAGAATGATGATATGGGACAACAACAGACGCGCGGTATGTTAAGGGCGGCTGAAAATCCGCTGTTACGTTCGGGACTGCTCCTGGCGGGTGGAAATAACGCATGGACAAATAAACCCGTGGAAGGGGTGGAGAGCGGAATCCTTACCGCTGAAAAAATAGCGGGGATGAACCTGCTAGGAACAAAATTGGTGGTGATGTCGGCGTGCCAGACCGGATTAGGCGACGTAAAAGACGGTGAGGGAGTTTTCGGTTTACAACGCGCCTTCAAACTGGCGGGCGTGGAAACTCTTATAATGAGCCTGTGGGAAGTGAACGATGTCGCCACCGCCAAACTGATGAGCATATTTTATCAGGAATGGTTATTGTCGGGGAAGAGCAGAAAGGAAGCGTTCAAAGAGGCGCAGCGCCAAGTCCGCGCTGAGAAGCCGTCGCCGTTCTTCTGGGCGGCGTTTGTGATGCTGGACTAAGGGAGTTCTATTATGAAAATGAAAGTATTATTGATCGTTGTTGCGTTAGCGGTATTTGCGCGGGGGGCGGCGTTTGCGCAGCAAGCCGATGTGGTAACATGGAACAATAGGGGAACGCAGTATTATAATCAGGGTAACTTTGCACAGGCGATAGAATGTTTCCTTCAGGCAAAAGCCATTGTTGAAAAAACACAGGGAAAAGAAAATCAGGATTATCTCACATTGGTAAACAACTTGGGAATGTCGTGTTATAATCAGGGTAATTTTGCCAAAGCGACAGATTATTTTCTGGAAGTAAAGGCCATCATTGAAAAAACGCTGGGGAAAGATAATTTGTCTTACGCGCAAACGGTAAACAACTTGGGGGAGACATACCGCAGTATAGGTAATTATGTTAAAGCGGAAAGCTGTTATCTGGAGTCGAGAACCATTTATGAAAAAGCGTTTGGTAAAGAGCACCCCGATTATGCCGCATCTTTAAACAATCTGGGATTACTGTATAACAATACGGGCGATTATATCAAAGCGGAACGATATTATCTGGACGCGAGGGCCATTTATGAAAAAGCGGTTGGTAAAGGGCACCCAGATTATGCCGCATCTTTAAACAATCTGGGATTATTGTATTTTAATATGGGCGATTATCCAAAAGCTGAACGCAATTATCTGGAGACAAGGGGCATTTTTGAGAAAACGCTTGGTAAGGAACATCCAAATTACGCATTATCGTTAATCGGGTTGGGAGCGCTCTATTTTAATATGGGCGATTACGCCAAAGCGGAACGTTATTATCTGGAAGCGAAAGCCATCTTTGAAAGGACGCTTGGTAAAGAACATCCCACTTATGCCACATTGTTAAACAACATGGGATCTTTGTATTACAGCATGGGCGATTATACCAAAGCGGAACGTTGTTACCTTGATACAATAGCCGTCATGGAAAAAGTATTTGGTAAAGCGCATTCTTCTTATGCCATATCGGTAGATAATCTTGGGTTGCTGTATTACAACATGGGCGATTACGCCAAAGCGGAACGCTGCTATCTGGAGGCGAAAGCCATCGGGGAAAAATTGGGAAAAGAGCAAACCGCTTATGCCCAGGCCGTAAATAATTTGGGGTTGTTGTATTTCAACATGGGTGAATATGGTAAAGCGGAAAGTTATAACCTTGAAACGAAGGCCATTCTTGAAAAGACCATCGGTAAAGGGCATCCAAATTACGCGACGGCGTTAAACAACCTGGGATTGCTTTATTTTGGCATGGGGGATTACGCGAAAGCGGAAAACTATTATCTGGAAGCTAAAGCCGTCTGGGAAAAGGCGCTTGGTAAAAAGCATCCTTCTTACGCCTTAGCGTTGGATAATTTGTATTGCCTGTATTTGATTAAAAAGGAATACGCCAAAGCGTTTGCATATAAACAGGAACAGATAAAAACAAATACCGATCTTGTAAATAAAAACTTCTCTTTCCAGACGGAACAGCAACGTGAAGCCTATTGGAACGCCAATTCCTATTCCTTCGAGTTATCTTATTCTTTGTCTTTCTACAACCCCATCCCGGCAAGCAACACGCTTAACTATGACAACGCGTTGTTTTCCAAGGGGCTGTTACTCCGTACTACCAACGCCGTACGGGACGCCATATACGCTTCAGGCAATAAATCCCTCATCTCCCAATTTGAAGAACTCGGTTTTCTGCGCCAACAAATAAACGCGTTGCGGCAAAAAGAAGGAAGCAGTGAAACGTACATTCAAAGCCTTGAAACAAAAGCCGAAACTCTTGAAAAAACGCTTGCCCGGTCTTCCGCCGCGTTTAGGGATTTTCAATCTGATTTGATTGTCAACTGGCAGAGCGTAAAGAAAAGTTTACAGGCAAAAGAAGCCGCCATCGAGTTTATCTCTTTTAGAATTTACGACAAAAAATGGACTAAGACACAATACGCCGCGCTGGTTGTAAAGCCAAACAGTACGGCGCCCGTGTGGATTCCGCTGTGTGAAGAAGAGGCGCTGCAAGAAATACTTAGCAAAGCCGAAAAAAGAAGTTCAGAACCGGATAGGCAAGTGCGCGCCCTCTACAACACTAATGGATTAGAATTATTTGAAACCGTGTGGAACCCCATGGAAAAGGAATTATCCGGCGTCACGACGGTTTATTATTCGCCTTCGGGATTACTGCATAAAATAGCATTTAACGCCCTGCCTGTGGACAATTCCATTGATATACGGCTTGCGGATAAATACAATCTGAATCTGGTATCAAGCACGCGCGAGGTTACGCGCCTTGACAGAAACCCCGCAAAAACAACGCAGATCGGCTCTGCGGTTTTGTACGGCGGTCTTGATTATGACGCTAACGAAGCCGTAATGCGCAGGGCTGCGCAATCGTACAAAAAAGATACAAATGTACCGGTTGTCGCTACCGTTCTTCCTGTAGGGCTGACGCGGGGCGAAGCGCAGATACCATTACCGGCAACGAAGGAAGAAACGCTTAACATACAAAAATATTTAAATAACAAAAAGATACCCAATATCCTGTATCAGGGCAGCTTGGGAAATGAGGAATCATTTAAACAATTGGACGGTAAAAAGACGGGATTAATTCATTTGGCGACTCACGGCTTTTTTCTTCCCGATGTCGAGCGTAAGGATGATGATATAGAACATCAACAACAGCAACAGACGCGCGGTATGTTAAGGGCGACGGAAAATCCCCTGTTGCGTTCAGGGTTGATCCTTGCGGGGGGAAACCACGCGTGGATAAATAAACCCGTGGAAGGGGTGGAGAGCGGGATTCTTACGGCGGAAAAAATAGCGGGGATGAACCTGTTAGGTGCAAAATTAGTGGTGATGTCCGCATGCCAGACCGGATTAGGCGACGTAAAGAACGACGAAGGGGTATTCGGATTACAACGCGCCTTTAAATTAGCGGGAGTGGAAACTCTTATAATGAGCCTGTGGAAAGTGGAAGATAACGCTACCGCGAAACTGATGAACGTATTTTACCAGGAATGGTTATCGGGAAAAAGCAAACAGGAAGCGTTCAAAGAGGCGCAAAAGCAGGTCCGCGCTGAATTTTCTTCGCCGTTCTTTTGGGCTGCGTTTGTGATGATGGATTGAATAGTATTATTAACAGAAAGGAGTTTTTATGAAGGTTATCACTTTTGGTGAAATTATGTTACGTCTTGCGCCTGAGGGCTATTATCGTTTTGTTCAAGCGAATTCCTACGGCGCGATTTACGGCGGCGGCGAAGCGAATGTCGCAGTCTCTCTTGCAAATTTTGGAATTGACGCGGCGTTTGTGACAAAACTTCCCAAACACGAAATAGGGCAGGGCGCGGTTAACAGTCTGAGGAAATTTGGGGTAGATACTTCCCTGATAGTTCGAGGCGGAGAGCGGGTTGGAATTTATTTTCTTGAAAAAGGAGCGTCCCAGCGTCCGTCAAAAGTGATTTATGACCGCGCCCATTCCGCGATTGCGACGGCCGTGGAGTCGGACTTTGATTGGGAGCAAATTTTTAAGGACGCAAATTGGTTTCACTTTACGGGGATAACGCCCGCGCTTTCTGATAACACGGCTTTAATTTGTATGGCGGCCGTCAAAGCGGCGCGGTCAAAGGGCATTACAGTTTCCTGCGACATAAATTACCGCGCAAATCTCTGGACGCGGGAGAAAGCCCGCGATGTTATGGGCAAACTTATGGAGTATGTTGACATTTGCATAGCGAATGAAGAAGACGCCGCCGATGTTTTTGGCATTAAAGCGTCAGGAAGCGATGTGACAACCGGTAAAATCAACCATGACGGCTACAGGGAAGTAGCCGCCGCCCTTATTAAAAAATTTAATTTTAAGCAGACTGCAATTACATTAAGAGAATCAATTTCAGCTAACGACAACAACTGGGGCGCGATGCTCTGTACGGGGAAAGATTTTTATTTCTCCAAAAAATACGCGGTTCATATCGTGGACAGGGTAGGCGGCGGCGACAGTTTCGGTGCGGGGCTAATTTACGCGAATATTCAAGGCATGCCTGCCGATGAAGGCTTGGAATTTGCCGTGGCGGCAAGCTGTTTAAAACACACGATTGAGGGCGATATAAATTATGTTTCCACCGATGAAGTTAAAAAGCTGGCTGCAGGGAATGCGTCGGGAAGGGTACAGAGATAGAGAAAAAATAAAGATAAGATTTTTTCCTCTTCATTTTTTCTTTTCTCAATGATATTGTTTTTTCTCTAATAATAGGCTAAAATAAAAAATCCTCAAACTGGATAAAATTTAGGAGTAATATATGGCAAGGAAAAAAATAACGGAAGCGCTTAAAGCGGGGAAAGTGTTGATTTCTGACGGGGCATGGGGTACTTTTCTGCATAAAAAGGGCTTAAAACCGGGGGAATGTCCCGAGTTGTGGTGTATAGACAGGCCGGCTGATGTTTTGGATGTGGCAAAAAATTATATTGACGCGGGCGCGGACATGGTTGAGACGGATAGTTTTGGCGGAAGCAGTTTTAAGTTGGAGCATTTTAAGCTTGACGGCAGGGCGGCGGAAATAAATGAAGCCGCGGCAAAAATATCCCGCCAGGCGGCTGGGGACAACCATTGGGTAATAGCGTCTATTGGTCCCACGGGGAAAATGCTTGTTACTGAAGAAGTTACGGAAGAGGAACTTTACGAGGCATTCAAGACGCAAGCTGTCGCCTTTGAAAAAGGCGGGGCGGATGCGGCATGTATCGAAACTATGAGCGATATACAGGAAGCTTGTCAGGCTGTTAAGGCGGTTAAGGAAAATACCAAATTGGAAATTATCTGTACGTTCACTTTTGAAAAAACCGTACAGGGAGAGTACAGAACGATGATGGGGGTTGATCCCGTTTCAGCAATGAACGCGGTCATTGAAGCGGGCGCGGATATTGTCGGCGCAAACTGCGGCAATGGCATTGAGAGAATGATCGAAATAGTAACTCAGATGAGATCGGCTAACAAAACCATTCCCATTCTTGTTCATGCCAACGCGGGACTTCCCAAAAATGTAAATGGGCAGACCGTATTTCCGGAAACTCCTGAAGATATGGCGGCCATCGCGCCAAAGCTTGCCGCCGCGGGAGCGAACATTATTGGAGGCTGTTGCGGGACTACGCCGGCTCATATTAAAGCGATTAAAGAAGCGCTGAATAAATAAATTAGTATATTTTTAAATAAGGAGAATTATTATGATGAAAACTAAGTTCCTTTCCACCGCCATTGGGTCAATGCCTTTTGAGGATCCCGCTTATGCGGTTGGCGTTTCGTTAAAATCCATGGACGCGCCGATTTGGCCGCAGCTTCCGCGGCTTGGGCTGTTGGAACAAATGGAAGTGCAGTACTCGGAGAATATGCCATGCGCCGTTGTTGATAACGAAAAAAACAGGCTGTACTTTAAAACTGACGTGGATTATTCAGAAAAATTTGCTGAAGTTTATGAAGCCTATATGGCCGCCGTGGACGAAGGCACGAATGATTTTTCCAAGATGGCAATCAGCGAAAAATATTCCAAGGGCATTTACGCTCTTTTAAAAGACTTAAAAGAAAAAGGTTCAAAAAGGCCGTGGCTTAAAGTGCAGACTACGGGGCCGATAACTTTCGCGCTCTCAATCGTAGATGAAAATAAACGCGCAATGTACTACAACGAAGAATTCCGCGATGTAATTGTTAAATCAATCGCGATGAAAAGCCGCTGGCAGATTCAACAGTTTAAACCTTTCGCGGAAAATATTATTTGCTTTTTAGACGAACCGATTTTGTCGGCCTTTGGAAGTTCCACTTATGTCTCCGTTAAACGTGAAGACGTGGTAAGCATTTTAGCCGAATCAATTGAAGCGCTCCATGCCGAAGGGGCTATCGCGGGTATTCACTGCTGCGGCAATACCGAGTGGAGCATACTTGTCGACGCTGGAGTGGACATCGTAAACTTTGACGCGTTTGAATACGGCGATACTATCGCAATTTATGCGGACAGCGTAAAAAAACATCTTGAAAAGGGCGGAGTGCTCGCGTGGGGCGTTGTGCCGACTTCTGAAAAAATCAGAGAACAGACCGTAGAGTCCCTTGAAAAACAACTTGAAAAAGTTATGGATAATCTCGCGTCAAAAGGCATAGATAAAAAACTTATTGTAGAGCAGGCGATGATCACTCCTTCGTGCGGAACGGGTTCTCTTGCGGCTGGGGACGCGGAAAAAGTTTTTTCGCTTTTGTGCGATTTAACCAAGCGGATGAAAGAAAAATATGCCTAACATTTTCTGACAGCTTTATATTCTTTAGGGATGCATCCCGATGGGAGAGGAGAGGCTCCGGATTGTCCGTAAGCGTTATGTGATATATTCACGATTAGTTTACGGACAATAAACGATTCCCGTCTCCCCACTCCCTTATTTAAGTGTTGTTTCCATTGACGTATCGCTTTGGGCACTTTGCAAATGTACCCTCACTTCCTTAAGCCGTTTTTCTTGCGCAAATTCAGCCCGCCATTTGTCACTAAATGAAAGGATTTTCTGCTTAAGAAACTGGTCTCCATTCTCTACCACCCTCATGGCGACAAAAGTAACAATGTTAAGCGGTTGCGGTACTTCATAAACCTGAACAAAGTATCGTTTATTTGCTTCAAGTTTCGCCTTCATAGTAATCCAGTTAGATGCATTTGCGATAAAGTAATGGGTCCCCGGCGTTGTTTTCCATACCATGTTTACCAAATTGAAGGGTGGGCATTCACGAAAATCTCCAATCGGCGTTTCTCCGTCCCAAATAGCGGCCTTCATATTGCCGCCAATGAAATAAACTACCGCGCTTTTATCATCCGGCGTTACCGGATCTACAAGTGAGTATGCTTTGGCCGATGAACCACAAGCGCCCAAGACCGCCATTCCGAATACTAGCGCGATTGCCGGTATTCCCAACGCTTTTAATGCGTTTTTCATACAAAACTCCTTAACATTAAAATTGACCTTCCCAAAAGGGCGGTCTTTACGGTTTTCTTTAATTCCTCCTCCATAAAACGAATAAAATTACAAAAAACCAGCTAATAAAGAGTTAAACAATATATTGTTTGATTTGTCAAGTCTAAATAGACGCTTTTAATTAACCAATAGATTAGATCAAAAACTGATTAATTTTGATCAAGTTATTAAATGTGCTGTAAAAGAGGCTATTGAGGAAAACTTTAGCACATAGTCTGGAGTTTTGCTAAATACAAGCCACTATAAGAAAGCCGTAGGTTTTTTTGCAGGTTTCAAAAAACCGTAGAAAATGGTATAGTTGAAATAAATGAAAATAGCAGTTTCAGGAAAGGGCGGGGTTGGAAAGTCCACTGTCGCCGCTTCCATCGCTTTAATTTTGGCGCAAAGGGGGGGCAGGGTGCTTGCCCTTGACGCCGATCCTGACGCTAACCTTGCCGCGTCTTTAGGTATTCCTAAAACTGTTAAAATTACCCCCATCTCGCGGGAGATAGCGCTCATTGAGGAGAGAACGGGGGCGAAGATTGATCAGTACGGGCAAATTTTTAAACTTAACCCGAATGTCAGCGACGTGGCGGAAAAATTTGCGATTTCACATAACGGGGTTGAGCTTCTGGTTCTGGGAGCGGTAAAAAGAGGCGGCGGAGGCTGCGCCTGCCCTGAAAATGTTTTTATAAAAGCGTTGGTTAACGATCTTGTTCTGTATAAAAATGAAACCCTCATAATGGATATGGAAGCCGGAATTGAACATTTGGGACGCGCCACTTCAAGCGGTGTGGATGTGATGGTCATTGTAGTGGAGCCGGGCCAGCGCTCGCTTGACTGCGCGGATACGGTTATCAAGATGTCAAGGGAAATAGGGCTTGCCAATTTTGTAATTGTGGGAAACAAGGTGACTTGCGAGGAGGATAAACGCTTTATCGCAGACGGGCTTTCCGGTTTTAATGTGTCCGCGTTTCTTCCGTACTCGGAAAATATTCGCAAGGCGGACAGGGACGGAGTTTCCGCGCTGGACGGGATGAACGGCGAAGAACGCGCCATTTTAGAAAACCTTGTTGATGTTATTTGGAAAATACCTGGTAGGGGTAAACAGGAATGAGTGAGAATAAGAACAGCAAATTAATCGCCATAACGGGAAAGGGCGGCGTTGGTAAGACCACAATCTGCGCGTTATTAATAAAAAATTTATTGGCGGCGGGAAAAACTCCGGTGCTTGCGATAGACGCCGACCCTAATAGTTGTCTTGACGCGGCGTTAGGTGTAAGTGTCACGGATACCGTAGGCAGGGCGAGGGAAGACGTTCGCAATTCGGCGGGGGCGGACATTAATGTTTCTAAAAAAGAACTTTTGCGCTTGAAACTGGAGAACGCCCTTGTGGAAGAAAAGGGATTTGATCTTATCGCCATGGGAAGGCCGGAAGGGGAGGGATGTTACTGTTACGCGAATAACGTTCTTAAAGAGATTATCGCCGAAATTTCATCGGGATATCCTTATGTGGTGCTGGATAACGAAGCGGGTCTTGAAAACCTTTCACGGCGTATTGTTCAAAAAGTTGACCTTATGATACTGGTTTCCGACGCTTCCAATTCAGGATTGCAGACTTTGCTTCGTCTTTTTGAACTAGCCAATGAAATGAAAATGGCTTACGGCAAGCTTGCGCTTGTGGTGAATAAATTGCGAAGCGACAAGCTTCCTGACAGAATGAAAGAGATAAGCGAAAAAACCAAAGCGGATATTGTCATCGGTCTTCCCGACGATGATGAGGTTTCAGAGTTTGCGCAGGAGAACAAAAGTTTTTTAGGGATTTCGGATTCAAACCCTGTTTATAAAAAAGTAAAGGAATTAGATATTTAACAACATAAAATGCCATAAGGAGGAAATTTATGTCCAGATGTGAATGGTGCGGATGTTCTTTTGAATATTATGGCTCTTATTATGAAGGTGGGGTGGGCGACTTATACTGTTGTCAAAAATGCTATAGTGAAGCTAAGGCCGCTGAAAGATCTTCCTTTTTACGCTAATTTCAAGACGAAATAACGTAATAATTGGCAAAAATCCTTCATCTTCCTTTGTTATTTGTTCTTTTTTTAATCGTTGTTAAAAGTAAAAAAAAATAGTATGATGAAAAGGCAAACGGCAATTACCGCCGAAATGTTATTTAAAGGAACAGTTATGGAGAGTAAGGATACATTGTCAAAAGTGAGCGACGGCGCTTCCGCGGCTATGCTGGAAAAAAGCCATGCCGATTGCGTTGAGACGTGCTTTGACCGTTCGGAAACTCAGAAAACGCAGTGCGGTTTTGGAAAAAGCGGCCTTTGTTGCCGTATTTGCCACATGGGGCCGTGCAGGATTTCGCACAAGTCGCCCAAGGGTATTTGCGGCGCGACGGCGGACACAATTGCAGCAAGGAATTTTCTCCGCGAGGTTGTGGGAGGGACAAGCGCACACTCGGATCATGGTCGGCATTTGGTATTACAGCTAAAAGAAGTCGCGCTTGGGAAAGCGCAAGGCTATAAAATAAAAGATGAAAAAGCTTTACGCAGAGCCGCGAAGCTTTACGGCGTTGAAGAAGAGGGCAGGAGCGCCGAAGAAGTCGCGTTGGAACTTTCCAATTTATTCCTTGGCGAATTTTCAGAACAGGAAGGTTTTTTAAAAACTTTAAAATTAGCGCCTAAAAAAAGACAGGGTGTTTGGGAAGCAACGGGCATCAAACCAAACGGCGTGGATCGAATGATTGTAGAGGCGATGCACAGGACAACGATGGGCGTTGATCACGATTATCTTCATTTATTACATCACGCCCTTCAGGTGTCCCTTGCGGACGGTTGGGGCGGCTCAAGAATCGCTTCAATTTGTTCCGATATACTTTTTGGAACTCCGTCCCCAGTAAAAAGCGCCGCAAATTTCGGCGTGTTAAAAAAAGATACGGTAAATATTTTAATTCACGGTCACGAGCCCGCCCTTTCTGAAATACTGACTACCGTTGTGTCTGATCCGCAAATTGTTGAATACGCAAAGGCGGCGGGAGCGCAGGGGATTACATTAGCCGGTATCTGTTGTACCGCCAATGAGATTTTAATCCGCCACGGCGTTCCGCTTGCCGGAAATTTTCTTCAACAGGAATTGGCTATTGTAACTGGCGCTGTCGAGATGATGATAATAGACGTACAGTGCTGTATGCCGAGCCTTCCCGATGTTGCGAAAAATTATCACACGGAAATTATTTCTACATCCGACATTGCCAAGACTATCGGCGCAAGCCATGTCAGCGTGGAGCATGGCGGCGATCCTGTAAAGAACGCGAAAGAACTTGTAAAACGCGCCATTGATAATTTTAAAAATAGGGAACCCTCAAAAGTGAATATCCCGGCAAACAATGAAAAACTTGTCGCGGGTTTTTCCGTAGACGCGATAAAATATATGCTCGGAGGACGCTTCCGCGCTTCTTTCCGTCCGCTGAATGACGCGATTATCGCGAATAGGATTCTTGGCGTAGCGGGAATTGTCGGCTGTAATACTACGAAGCAAAAGACTGATGATTATACCAATACGCTCACACTCGAACTTATAAAACGAAATATACTTGTGCTTCAAACTGGCTGTTCGGCTATCGGAAGCGCGAAGGCGGGGTTGTTAAAACCGGAGGTTGCGTTGGAGCAGGCTGGCGCGGGGCTTAGGGAAGTTTGCGAAGCCGTGGGTATCCCGCCTATTCTGCACATGGGAAGTTGCGTGGATAATTCAAGGATTCTTGAGGCGGCGACGGAAATTGTTTTTGAGGGCGGTCTTGGCGATGATATTGCGACCCTTCCCGCCGTAGGCGTAGCGCCTGAGTGGATGAGCGAGAAGGCTGTGGCAATCGGTTGCTACTTTGTGGCAAGCGGAGTTGACGTAATACTGGGAAATCCTTTTTATGTTTCAGGTTCGCAGGC
>Ga0268262_10004082_pt1 | contig 15308 bp, 12 predicted proteins | sample TergutNc150P3_FD_190354 | JGI IMG/M metagenome (GOLD analysis project Ga0268262, IMG submission 190354) | Nasutitermes corniger P3 segment gut microbial community from laboratory colony in Florida, USA - Nc150 P3 (SPAdes) (version 2) | ecosystem: Host-associated > Arthropoda: Insects >... | reverse complement strand
ATACCGCAGACAATCCTGTCGCTGTCGTTTGTCCGCTGCTATACAACAAATAGTCGCTGTATAAATCTAATATATCCCTTCCCATCCCTCCATTATACTTTATTCCTTATATTTGCGTAACATGAGTTATTAAATAAATGAATATAAATACTTAATATTATGGATTCTGTTTTTATACATATCCATGCGGAGATTATTCCTATTATAAATGCCGTAACAAATTGCCATGGATTTAAATGAATAACTCCGAATAATATAGAACTTAAAATTATGGTTTTCCTCACGGAATAATTTCCCCTAAAACCGTTAAGAATTATTCCCCTAAACAGCATCTCCTCAACAAATGCCGGTATTAAGCCTACAAGCAATATTGAAACGATGATATATTTATTAACCAACATTGACTCAAACAAATCCTGGAAGAATGATGGCATAGGCAAGATATAGTGCAGAATATTATCTATTTCAGATGATACGATAACGAACCCAAGCATAAATACAATTATTGACATCCAATATTTCAGGGAGACATTATTAAACATAAAAACTTCATTAAAGTTTTTATGCGATTTTTTAAATCCCAGAAAAATAACCAATCCAAAAGTTAATAAATTTATGAAAATTATTCCTATTCCATAAATTATAGAGTCAGTTCCTATTCCAAGCAAACCAATTATAATTCGAAATACCATCCCGGCTACTATTTGAATGCCCAAAAGCAAAAGACATAAAAATATAGCGTTCTTAAATTTCGGATAATTAGTACTTTCCATTTTTCCCCCATAATTGTTGTATAACAGTTTCATTCTTTTCTGTCAATCTTTATTAATGATTTCTTTATACCAATCAGGAATTCCCTGTTTCCCGATAAATCTGAGTAATTATCTCTTCCATCGGCAGTTCCTTTACCGCTATGTCGGAGAGCGCAAACTTGCCTGAAAGAAATTTGATAAAGTCGCCGATTGCGATTTTTGAAGCGTCGACTTCCAGGGTTATTTCCAGCGGCGATTTTTGCTCAAGTACCCTTACGCTGCCGGGAAGCGCCGCCTCGGTGTCAAAGGGTTGCTCCAGTGTCAGCTCGACGATTTTTTTCTCACCAAGATTGAGCTGTAAATTTTCCAGCGTGTTGTCAAATACCTTTACGCCGTGGTTGATTATAATCACGTTATCCGCAAGCTGCTTTACATCTTCCAAATCGTGGGTCGTAAGAATAAAAGTTGTGCCCGTTTTGTTTACGTTCAAAATAAACTCGCGTATTTTTGCCTTTGCGATAACGTCAAGCCCGATTGTAGGCTCGTCAAGAAAGACGATTTTTGGCTTGTGAAGCATCGCCATTATAAATTCGCACTTCATGCGCTCGCCAAGCGACAGCACCCTCGTAGGTTTGTGCATATCCTCCTGAACCCCAAACATTCCGGCCAGTTCGTCAAGGCGCGATTTGTATTCCGCCTGCGTTATTCCATAAATGGCGCGGTTCATGTTAAAGCTGTCAACCGGCGGAATGTCCCAGATTAGCTGCGAACGCTGCCCGAACACCGCGCCTATTTCCCTCACATACCGCTTGCGATCTTTGCTGGGCGAATATCCCATAACGTCAATTTCCCCGGAACTTGGATACAACGCGCCACAGAGCATTTTTATCGTTGTAGACTTGCCGGCGCCGTTGGGACCGAGTACGCCACAGACAGAGCCAGCTTGAACGTTAAACGATACATGGTCTACGGCGTTGACAATTACTTTTTCACGCTTAAAAAAACTTTGCAAAGCTTCCTTCATGCCGCTTCCACGTTTGAAGGTAGTGTAGGTTTTTACAAGGTTGTTAACTTTTATTACCTTCATGTCAGCCGCCAACACCTTCGTATAATCTAACCATGTAGTGATACAGCCATATCCCGAAGAACATAAACAGTATACAGGGGACAACTGAAATTAACACAACAGGATCAAGCCGTCCCAATAACGCGCTTGCCGGATAAAAACCGATTATGCCTACCGGAACTATAAATGTCGCGATTGTTTTTATAGCCTGGGGAAATATCGACACAGGGTATTTTCCGAATGATAATATACTGTCTAAAATATCAGGCAAGCGCGAATTTCCCACCCATTTGAACGAGGTCGCCGCCATGATCATCTGAAAACCCGTCATTACCGCGAAACCTGCCAAAAACAAAAGAAAAAACTGCGCGACAGCGGCAAGCGAAGTAAAACCCGTGTGCGCTATCGCAATGCCAAACAATGCGCCGCCTCCTATTAAAAGGCCGAAACTTCCGGTATCAAAATTGGTAGCGACTAAAAAGAAGAGCGGGTTCACCGGGCGCAAAAGGACTACCTCAAAGCTGCCCTCACGTATGTACTGCATAGTCGACCATAATACGTTGCTGAATAAGACGTACGCAAGCCCAAGCGACAAAGTAAAAATTGATTGTATTAACAGCACTTCGTAAAAATCCCAGCCGGGAAAGCTTGCGCCCGAATTGTAGATGAGTATTGTTGTCAAAGGAAAAAACAAATTAAAGCATAGAGTTATTAGCATTGAAAGAACAAAATTAAGCCTGTAGGTTAACGCCCTGGACATTGCGGTTGCCACGCAGGTTTTGTAGATGTTTAAAATCATGCGCCTGTCTTTAATTTATCATAAAAATAAATTCACAATGCTTTTTTCCTTTTGAAAGCAGTGTATCCATCTGGTTGATAAGCGTTAAAATCCTTTCCGGTTGATTACTTCCTTCCATTATTATATACAGACTTTAACTAAGCGCCTACCGCCGTAAACCGTTTCATCGCCAAATTGTACAATAACCCGGAGACAAGGAATAAGCATAAAAGCGCCAAAGTCTGTATGCCTACTATCGCGGGGATGGATAATTCAACATCGCCTAACGTGTATTTCCCTATAAAAACCATTGCTGGAACATAGGATGTGTACTGGAAAGGCAGAAAAAATTGAATTGTCTGCAATGGTTTTGGAAAGAAAACAAGGGGAATAAACGAACCGGAAAATAACCCTGAAAGCAGATTGTAAAACGCCCGTATTCCCTGCGACTCAACAATCCAGAATGACGCTATGCCGATGATATAACTCACATAAAAAACAATTAATAACGCAAGTATTATCGAAAGTACAGTCCAGGGTATGTTTGCCGGCCTCATGTCAATCTTGAAAAGCAGGCTAAATATTACGGCGCACGGCATTGCTTCAACAAGAGTTCCAAGTGCGCGGTGTCCAATTTTTTGGGAAAGCGCGAAGAAAGGGTGATGAACAGGGCGAAGCGCGAATGTAAGAAACTTGCCGGTGCGTATTAGCATGGATAAATTCCAGTCCGCGGAATCCCAGGTGATGTATCCAATCAGCGTTAATATGCCGAAATAGCGGATCATCTGTAAATACTCAATTCCCTTTATTGTTCCGCCGCCGCCGTAGACGGCAGTCCAGATAAAGAACTGCACGATAAAATACACGGGGCCGACAAAAACAGACACCAACATGTGTGTGCGGTAGACGATGTACTCCTTTATGGTAGCAAACGCTATCGCCGCACACACGTCAAGTTTTTGTTTAAGCTTTATCAATTACTTCCCTTTACAATTACGCTGTATCACTTGATGCCGGACCAGATTATATTCTGCACATTGTATAACGCCCGTGAAAACCAGCCTTCTTTCGCAAACGGAACAATCCACGCCGCGACAAGCTCTTCTTTGGGATCAACGTACAGTGAGCACGCACCCGAACCTTCGTGCATGAAAGTACCCTGGGAAAATGTAAAGGCGGGGCCGTTTCGCATATCAAAGCCTACGCCGTAGTAGCGTTCTTTTTCCTTAGCGTTCCAGCAAAAATTTGGAAGGGCGCTGGAAATCGTTGTCATTCTTTCAACGGCTTTTCTGCCCAACACGCGCGCGTCTTCAAAGGTTCCGCCAAATAACACCATGTTCCCAAAACGGCTAAGGTCGTAAACTGTAGAATTCAAACCGCCGGCAGTCGATGGAATTTTAAATTTTCCCCAGGGACCGTCTTCTTCATGGGTGATACCGTTTATCAAATTGTTAATATCTTTTTCCATTCTCTCGTCCGAGATGATATAGCGTTTTGCCATTTCGGTTGTTATGTCAAATATCGTGTCCTTCATCCCCAACGGCTTACAAATATTGTCTTCGATATACTTATGAGCGTGAATACCGGTCAGTTTTTCGATAACCGCGCCAAGAACAACAAAGCCAAAACTGCAATATGCCCACTCGATGTCCGGCTTGACGCGGAAGCCGTTTCCTATTGTGCCTAACGCGGCGGATAACCAGTCAAATTCATTTTTCTTGTCAGTGTCGCAAAGCTTGTACGCGTCATCAATCATTTTCCAGTAATTGGACTGGTATTTGTTTTCAAAACATCCGTCGTCAGTGTGCATTCCCGAGGTGTGCGTTAGAAGCTGAAACAGCGTAACGCCGTTATACGGCGGCGTGTTGAACTGCGGCAGAATTTCGCCCACCGGCACGTCCAGCCGCGTAACACCGTCCTCGACCAGTTTCATTATTGCCACGGCGGTAAATACTTTGGTAATTGAGGCTATGTATCGGATTGAATCAGGCTGAACCGGAGTGTTGTCATCTTTTCGGAACGATTTTTTCCCTACCGCGCCATGCGCGAATACTTTGCCCTTGCGGGATACACAGTAAGTAGCGCACTGGATTTCGCCGTCATCAATGACGCGCTGCAGGTGGCGGTTCAGCACGTCAAGCCGTTGTTCATCATAGCCAACCTCGCTTGGCTTACAATCCGTTTTTCCCTGTGTGTATAGCATATAAATACTACTCCTTGGCGGAAGTATATCAAATTATCTAAAAAGAGAATGAACATTTTTCATCATTGTAGGGTATTTCGTCAACGGATTTGACGTGGTTGCCTAAAAACCGTTAAAAATACCATCTCGCAGGGCTTTTTTAAAGTCCGCCTTCTGCGACGCGGAAGGGCTGGCGGGAAGGCTTAAATTTCTCTCCCATACAACAATGCCTCTCCCGTTATCGTAGAGTTTGCATAATATGAAACCTTCTTCTCCTGCTAAGTCAAAGGCAAGAGTATAGCGCGGCGATTCCGTGCGGGCTGTTTCCATTCCGGCGGACTTGGCCGCTTCTTTTAGAATTCCCTCGATTCCAAAAAGGCGGTTTCCCTGTGAATTGACGCGAAGCTGAACCGGAAGGGCGATGCCGTTTTGAAGCAAAGCCCCGCGGTTTAAGGCAAAGAGCCTTTCAGCCGCGTCCTGCCTTTCGGCCTTTTTCCCCATTAAAGCAAGTTCCGTGTAAACATTGGCGATCATGTCCCGCTCCCAAAGGGGATCGAATTCGCCAAGGCTTTGCGTAAGGGTTTTTCTGTTTTTGAAAAGCCGGCCTTCTTCGAAATCATAGGAAGGAACCGAGAGCGGAATAAGAGGTTCTTCAAAACTCCTGGCCTGCCTTAGATAAGTCATGGCGCGCCGCGGATAATTTTCAAAAGCGTTGTAATACTGGGTCAGCTGTTCCAGCCGGGAGACATCGTTTTGGTCAGAGGCTGCGCCGGGCCAGTCAAAGGCGTCAGCCGAAAGAAGGCAGTATTTATAGAACAAATACTTATGCAGGGCAAAACGGAATCGATATGTGATTTTACGGAACAGGCTCTGCACCTTCTCCTTTAAACTGCCAGGGCATGAAAAGGCTTCGGCTTTCAAAAGGCCCTTGTAGGTATCTTTCAGAATTTCATGAATGTCCCGCTTGTATCGGACAGGATCTATACCGTAATTCATCATCCAGGAATCGTCGCCTGCCTTTAGGCAGTCGTTGGCGTAAGCGGCCGCCTCGCTCAAGCGCCCGCCAATCTGAAACGCCTGGGCAAGGTTCAGTTTGGAAAGGGGAGAATTATCAGTTTTGTACGCTTCCTGATAATCGGCAAGGGCGCGGGATAATTCCAGCCGCGCAAGATAAAGCTCACCCCTTGCTAGATTGCCTGATGCGCGATCCATCGCTTCAAGGGAGGCATTGGTACAATCGAAAGCCAGCGCAAACTGGTAAAACCTGGTTTCAAGGATGGAGAGGTTGTAATAGGATAAAGCCGTGTAAATTCTGTCCCCGACGGCTTTCGCCCCCTGAATGGCTTTTAGGTATGAGTCTTTGGATTCCGCGTAACGGAACATTCCCGAGTAAATGGTTCCCAGAGTCATGGCGAAATCCATATCAGTGCCCATGTATTCCATCGCGTCAAGTAAAAGCCGCTCCCCCTCATTAAGGCGGTGGAGCTTAAAGTACATCCACGCAAGGCTGCTCACAGCTTCCCTGTTATCGGGATTAAGGGCCAGAAGGCGTTCATAATAAGAAGCTGAGGCTTCGTTTTTGTTAAGGTAGCCCGCGGTATTAGCGAGCTGCAAAAGCAAATCCGTTTCCCAGGGAATAATTTTTTCCGTTTTACGGTACTCATCCCAGGCCAGATTGTAAAGTCTGCGGTTATAGTAAAGGTTTCCCAGCGACCATGGGAAACGGAAATCGTCAGGATAGGTCTTGGCCCCCTCATTGAAGAGTTCTATAGCCCGTTCCCAATTTTCAGCCCTTTGCGCGGTAATTGCGTTTTCGTAAATAGCATCCGAAGATCTGCCCAACGGCAAGGAATACAGATCAGCCTGCGCCATGGTATCCATACGCAAGAGGAAAATAAAAACGATGACAAGAACGGCGCTTAAAATTTTTGTGGCGGAAGCAGGCCGCCGCTTAGGCTGCCCCAGAACCAGCGCCAGAGGCGGCAAAAGGCAGGCTAAAATACGCCGCCAAAGCGTAACGGCCTTTTTGTATTCACCACTGAAAAGGCGGTAACGCGCATCTATTTCTTTTCTGCCGTCAAAAGTGAAAACAGGGGCAAAGCGGGCTGCGGCGGCATCCAGATAAAGAGGGTAGAGATTGCGCATAACGCCAGATGCGGCTTTTGCCCACTCCGCTTCGCCTTCAACATTGGACTTCCTGAAGCCGGCCAGAGCCATGCGCCTTTTTACATGGGCCCAGAGGCAAAGCGCTTTTTTTCGCGGCTCCTTCCTTATCAGGTAAAGCCAAAAGAAACCAAAACGGATGGACAGGAATAAAAACAAGAGCAACGCCGCAAGGAGAATGGGCCCTTTCCTGCCAAGAAAATTTAAAGCATCCCTGCCGAGCGAAGCCAAATTACCTCTCTCGCTTTCAGATTCTTCCCCTTCTTTAGCCTTCAGGCGCGAACGGTTGTCCAGTATCTCTTTCATCAGGCGTTCAAAAAGTTCAGGCGGCGTTCCGCTTGAAAAACGAAACTCCTCGCCTTCCGCTATGTTTTCGGAAGTCGGGTCATATTCAATCCAGCCGTACCCTGGGAACCACACCTCCGCCCAGGCGTGTGCCATGTCCGCCCTGACAGGGTAATAACCAAACGCCTCGGTTGATGAATCAACAAAAAAGCCGGCGGCAAGGCGGCAGGGAATTCCCAGAGAACGGAGCATCAACGTAAACGCGAAAGCATAGTAAGAGCAGTAGCCTTTTTTGGAATTAAAAAGAAAATGCTTGAGCTGATCCCCGTCGGCGGCAATTCCTGGCTTGAGGCTGTAGCGGTATTCACCAAACTTGAGCCTGTCGTAAACCATCTGAACCTGTTCCCAATACGACGGAAAACCTTCTCCTCTCCTTCGGGGAAACCTCGACACCGAATTGCTTATTATTTCCCTCGCAAAAGCCGCTATCGCCTCATCGCCGCCATACTCGGTGTACAGGGCGTACTCTTCCGGTTTCATGCCAAGGCTCTCCGACCAGTCGTTGCCGCGCACAGAATTTATGAGCTCGTAAGGAACTGCTTCGCTGGTATGGCTGACGACAGCGTAAGCCGAGTTGAAAGAAGAAGCGTCCCAGGTTTCAAATGGGATTATTTCCACAGGCATATTCATCCCGATAAAAGCGGAAGAATCAAAGTTGACTATGTAATACTCCTGATCGCTTTCGCGGTATTTTTTTATTTCTTCGGTTTGCAATAATGTGCGCCGGCCCGGCAGGTTCTGTGGATGAGCCGCCTCGTCCGCATCGCCAAGCCGGAAGAACCCCTGTCTGGGGTTGTAAGCTGATAGCGTATAACGGCGCAGCAGGATATGTGAATCGTAAGGATCTTTTTTTACAATCAGCACAAGGTCATCGTTTACGCTGATTTCGCTTTCCAGCCTGATAACCTGGGAAAAATCAAACCGAAAAAGCTTTGGCTCAAGAAGGCCACCGCCTTTGTCCACTGCCCTTTCCTGAAACGGCCTGATAAAAAACGCTCCTCCAATAAACACCAACAGAAAAAGCGCAATAGCCGCAACAGCCCCTTCCTTTTTTCGCAGTTTGAATTCAGGCGGCGCGGAAAAAATCAGGGCAAGTATCTGAAAAAAGAACGCAAGGGCAAAAAGCCCGATCATTAAAACAGGCCAGCGGTACGCTTCAATTGAAAACGGAGACACGATGCTGAAGAGGACAAGAAAAAAAGTGTCGGCGGCAATTATATCCGCCCTTAGAAACTGCCTGCTCCTGATTGAAAAATAGGTGGTAAAGGCAACCCAATAAAAGGGAAACAGAGATGAAAAATAATTGCGGTCAAGGTTTAATAGAAGTGAGTCGAGTATTATAGTCGCGCCCGAAACGCCGGGGGTAAACCAGCGGGGCATCGCTATAAAAAGCCTGATTGCCCATGGGACTAGGGCAATGACAATGACGGCCTGGAAAGGACGAAGGGAAAACCCGAGAACTTTTTTCTGGTTAAGAAAAAAAGCTGTCGCCAACGCCCCGGTCAGAGATAAAATAAAAAACGAAGTATCCGCAACATCTGTGGCAAGAAGCCGGATCTGGTAAAGAAAAATCAGAAGCGCCAGAGTCCGCAGAACTAAAGCCACGGAATGGGCTCTGTAATTTTGAGGAGCAATTTTCATTTCACTGCCCCGGTTACGTGTACGCCGGATTTTCCGGAATAAAAATTTATACAGCGGGCGGCTTCTTGTTCTATTTCCTTCGCTTTTCTGCCCTCAGCGTTGTAAATAAAAACAATGTCCGTTTCCTGCTGGCGGTTTTTTAGAAACTTGTTTAAAGCGGATTGGGTAGCAGAAGTTTCGCCCGCGACTTTTCGTGGAAGGGCAAGTACAAGGACGCCCGTTTCCCCGGGCGCTTGGGGGAGCTCGCCTGAAGAAGCGGGCCAGTCTATCGCGGCGGGCCATGCCAACGCGGCGGCAAGCTGGCTTGAATCCAGGGGAGCGCTTTCTTCGCCGCCGCCAGAGATCCCGCCGCCGGTATAGCCTATGAGCACATCCATGCCCCTGGAAGAAAATTCCAGCGCCGCAGCCAAAGCGTTTTCGCATAACAGGTCTACCGCCCGGCGCCCTTCGTCAGGGGAATAAAGCGAACTGTCGGCCTCGGTGTCAATCAGAATGAGAAGGCGGGAACAGGGCGGCGGCTCGCTTTCGCCTTCGCGAACAAAAAGTTCCCCTGACGCGACATGGCTGTAAAGCTTCCAGTTAATGCGCCGTGGGTCATCGCCGGGAACGTAAGGCCGGTGGTTTATCAATTCGTTGCTCTTGTGGTAATGGGGCTCATTACGCTCTTCCGTTCCGCCCGATCTTAAAAAAAGCGGAACGGCTTCTTCAGCCGGATGCGGAAGCGCAAGAAGACGTGGGTTCTCGTTTTGGAAGATTGTAAAGCCAAGGGAGAAAAAACCGGGAGCGTCAAAAACAACGAGCCTGTCGTATTTGCCTGAATAAGCGCCTCTCTCCCTCACGGGAAAGCTGCTGGAACTCTCAACAGCCGGATTCGCGAAATGGCGTATAACGCGGCCGTCCCTGGTTTCTACGCAAAGCTCGCAACGGATAAGCACGGCAGGGATGTTCCAAAATCGTTTCCGATTAGATAGCGCTCCGGACGCGATGACGAGTTCTCCTTCCCCGCCAACCGGCACGGTTTTGGAAGCGATTACCATCGAAAGGGACAGAGCTTTACGGCGGTTAAGGATACCCGAAAAAAAGACGGCGATGAAACAATAAGCCAGGACAACAAAAAAAATCGTTCCCAGCAAAATCAGAGCCGGTTCGTTTCTGATCCGGCCTGCCACAAATGCCATGACTGTCAACAAAATAACAAAGGAACCCATGCTCCGCGGGCGTGGAAGCAAAGCGGAGAATGCGGCAAAACCTGCTTTTTTAGGATTTGATTCCATTGAGGAATGCAAGGCAAATTTCCCTGATGAGCCTGTCACCCTGGGCTTTTGCGTCCCGAAGCCGGATGCGGTGGCTTAAAACAGGGGCGGCTAAAACCAGGAGATCTTCATCAATAACGTAGTCCCTGCCCCGTACCAGTGCCAGGGCTTTAACGGCCCCAAGAAAGTGCAAGGCCGCCCTGGGAGAAGCGCCAAGCGCGAAGCTCCGGTGGCCGCGGGTTTCCCTGACAATATCCGCCGCCGCTTCTTTCAGGCTTTGATGGCAGTAAACTTCTGAGGCGGCGGCGCGGGCTGCAAGAAACTCCTCCTCGGTCAAAACCGGCTTTAGCTCCGCAAGGGCTTTCACCGCCGGGTTTTCATCCAGAATGGCAAGTTCCGACTCCCTGTCCGGATAGCCAAGGGAGAGGCGCATCATGAACCTGTCAAGCTGCGCCGCCGGCAGCGGAAATGTACCTTCGCTTTCGATTGGGTTTTCGGTAGCGATAACAAAAAAAGGCTCTGGCGGCTTGTGGACAGCGGAACCGACTGTAACCTGCCGCTCGGCCATTACTTCCAACAGCGCGGACTGTACCTTGGGAGTGGTGCGGTTTATTTCATCCGCCAGGACGATATTCGCAAGCACAGGGCCGGGTACAAAACGAAAAGAACGGGTTTCAGGATCGAACACGTCTACCCCGGTTATATCGTACGGAAGCAGATCGGGAGTGAATTGAATCCGCTTGAAACACAGGGGGTTGCCGTCCTGTCCGGCAATTAGAGCGGCAAAAGTTTTCGCCACCGTGGTTTTGCCGAGTCCGGGATTGTCTTCCAGAAGCACATGCCCGCCCGCCAGAATTCCGGCTGTAAGCAGTTCAAGGAATTCTCTTTTCCCCTTTATTACCTGTTCCGCCCCGCGTATTAATGCCGCCGCGGCTTCGCTTTGCACACTCATTAAAATCAGAATAATAGAAGGCAGAATTTATAACAAGGCAGATGCAGGCAACATCATCATCTTAAAAAAAATCATTTCAGAAGAACTCTCACGGAGACACAAAGTACACAAAGCTTGGGATTAATTTATTAATTCCGATATACCCTTTAGTATTCCTATAATACAAAGACTGAGAAATTAGGTAAATTTTCTTATTTTCCTTTGTGTTCTCTGTGAGCTTTGTGAGAGTAAATTTGAATTAAATGTATTACTGCTTACTTAAGCTCTCTTCCCTGACTTTGAGCCGCATGGTTGCCCGTTTAAGGGAAGCGGTAGCGGCTTCCGTTTCAAATTTCAGCATGGCCGTTTTGATTGCCTCTTCCGCCCTTTCTTTGGCCTCCTTTGCGCGTTCATAGTCAATTTCCGCCGGCCACTCGGCGGTATCGGAGAGCAGGATGGTTTTGTGGCTGGTTACCTCCAACAGCCCTTCCGAAGTAAACGCGATTTTCCAGGCGCCGTTTTTGTCTTTTATTTTTAAGAGGCAGGGCGTAACCGGCGCGGTAAAATGTTCGTGATTGGCGTAGACCGCGGCTTCCCCGTCGATCAGGGTAATGACTATCGCTTCTACCGAATCAGAAAAAAAAACGCGGCGGGGCGTATAAACTTCAAAAAGAAAATTGGCAGCCATTTTTCTTAGGTTCCTGACCTCGATAAGACATCGTCTATGGAACCGGCCATAAAGAAAGCCTGTTCGTTTATGGAATCACATTCGCCGTCCAGGATCATTCTGAAACCGCGGACGGTTTCTTTTACCGGCACATAACAGCCCGGAGTGCCTGAGAATTTTTCCGCGACAAAGAAAGGCTGGCTGAAAAAGCGCTGCACTTTTCTGGCCCTGGCTACGGTGATTTTGTCCTCGGGCGAGAGCTCGTCCATGCCGAGTATCGCGATGATATCCTGTAGCTCCTTGTAGCGCTGAAGGGTTTGCTGTACCTGCATGGCTGTGCGGTAATGTTCCTCGCCGACTACATCGGGGTTCAGAATCCGCGAGCTGGAAGCAAGCGGGTCAACAGAGGGGTAGATGCCCAGCTCCACAATCTTGCGGGAGAGGGTGGTGGTGGCGTCCAGGTGGGCAAAGGTTGTCGCCGGCGCCGGATCGGTAAGGTCGTCGGCGGGTACGTACACAGCCTGAATACTGGTGATGGAGCCCTTGGAAGTGCTGGCGATCCTTTCCTGCAGGGAGCCCATCTCGTTGGCCAGTGTAGGCTGATAGCCTACGGCGCTTGGGATGCGTCCCAGAAGGGCGGAAACCTCGGCGCCGGCCTGTATAAAGCGGAAAATGTTATCGATAAAGAGGAGCACATCCTGGCCTTCGCTGTCGCGGAAATGCTCCGCCATTGTAAGCCCGGCAAGGGCTACGCGCATTCTGGCGCCGGGCGGCTCGTTCATCTGGCCAAAGACCAGCGCTGTTTTTGATATGACCCCGGACTCGTTCATTTCCTTCCAGAGGTCGGCCCCCTCGCGGGATCGTTCGCCAACACCGGAAAAAACCGAATAGCCTGAATGTTCTGTCGCGATGTTGCGGATCAGCTCCATGATGAGTACTGTTTTCCCGACCCCGGCGCCTCCGAAGAGTCCTATTTTGCCGCCCTTGGCGTATGGGGCTATCAGGTCGATTACCTTTATGCCGGTCTCAAAAACTTCGGTAGCCGGCTTCTGATCGGAAAAGTCAGGCGCTTTGCGGTGAATGGACGCGTATTCCTTGGCGCTGAATGGCCCTTTGTCGTCAATGGATCTGCCAGTAACGCTGAACATCCTTCCCAGGATTTCATCGCCTACCGGAACCTGAATCGCGTGCCCCGTATCGCTGACTTCCATACCACGGCAGAGGCCTTCCGTTGCTTCCATGGCAACGCAGCGGACACGGTTATCCCCGATGTGCTGCAAGACTTCCAGCACAACTTTTCTTTTGCCGTTGGATCCGCGATCCACGTTTACTTCCAGGGCATTAAGAATTCTCGGAATTGGCTCTGCGGCGCTTGCGCTGAAATTCACGTCCACGACGGGACCCACAACCTGGATAATCGACCCTGTTTTTGCCATTTTTTTTCCTCTTAATTACCCAATTTTAATTGGACAATGCTTCCGCGCCGCCGACAATTTCTGTCATTTCCTGGGTAATGCCCGACTGCCTGGCGCGGTTATAGTTAATCTGCAAATCGCCGAGCATTTCTTCAGCGTTTTTGCTGGCTTCGTCCATCGCGGACATACGGGCGCTTTGTTCGCTTACATAAGCTTCCACAAGGGAGCCGTAAATTACCCCTTTTACGTACATGGGAACAAGGGCGTCAAACACCTCTTCTTTCGAAGGCGAGTATTCAAAACTAAGTTTCTCCCGCTTTCCCCCGAACTTTTCGAATTCTTTCTGCATACCTTCCAGGTCAAGGGGCAATAACTGCCTTTCCCTCGGAACAAGTTTGATGGAACTGTACATATGCGTATATACAAGATGGACTTCGTCAAATAATCCCCACTGATATTGGGAAATAATATACTCCGCGATTTCCTTCGCCTCATCCAGTTCCGGCAGCCTGGACTTGAATGAAAAATTTTCCATAACAAGCCAGGGTGAATGGATGAAGTACCTGTACCCGACCGAACCAACCAAAATTAGGATGGGGTTCTTTACCTTCTCGCAGAGCAGGTTAACCTGCCTGAAAATATTCGCGTTGTAACCGCCGGCAAGGCCCTTGTCACTTGTTATCGCGATTATCGCGGTGTGGGAATTCTTTTCCTTTTCGGATGACGCGAGGTATTTGCTTTTTTCCAGCGGCGCCCCCGCGAGTATGTCAAACATGGATTTTTGGACTCGGGTAAAGAAAGGCTCAACATCCAGCAGTATGCGGCGGCCTTTGCGCAGTTTAGCGGTCGAGATTAAGTTCATCGCTTTGGTTACCTGCAGGGTTTGCCTTATGGCCCGCATCCTGAGGCGAACGTCTCTTAAATTCGCCATTCTAACCTATTTCCCCTGGTTCAATTGTTTGTAGCTTTCAAGAGCTTCGATAATGATCTGATCTGTATCGACATTTGATTCACCGGTTTTGTTCAGATTTGTTAAAATTGCCTGGTTGTTTATGGCAAGATGATCCAGAAAGCCCTTGATGAATGTGGAGATATTTTTTGTTTCCACATCCATTAAATGACCGTTTACCGCAATGAAAAGAATAACGTATTGCTCAGCAGTGCTGTAAGGATTGAACTGGGCCTGCTTGAGCACTTCCATTAGCCGTTCCCCCTGGGCCAGTTTTGTCTGGGTTGCCTTGTCCAGATCGCTTCCGAATTGTGCAAAGGCCGCCATTTCGCGGTATTGCGCAAGATCCAGCCTGAGCCGTCCTGCTATTTTACGAATCGCTTTGAACTGTGCGGAGCCTCCAACACGGCTGACAGAAAGCCCAACATCAATGGCAGGACGGAAGCCTGAATTGAAAAGCTCTGTGTCCAAAAAAATCTGACCATCGGTTATGGAAATTACATTGGTTGGAATATAAGACGAAATATCCCCGGCCTGGGTTTCGACGATTGGCAGGGCGGTAATGGAACCGCCGCCCCGCGACGCCGACAGCTTTGCCGCCCGTTCCAAAAGCCGGGAGTGCAGGTAGAACACATCGCCGGGAAAAGCTTCCCTGCCAGGCGGCCTTCGCAATAGAAGGCTTATGGTTCGGTACGCTACGGCGTGTTTGGAAAGATCATCGTAAATGACAAGCACGTCCTTGCCCTTGTGCATAAAATGCTCGGCCATTGCGACAGCGGAATAAGGGGCCAGGTATTGAAGGGCCGCCGAATCCGAAGCCGAAGCAAGCACCACAAAGGTGTAATCCATTGCTCCGGCTTTTTCCAGGTTCTTGATAATCGCGGCAACCGACGACGACTTTTGACCTATGGCGCAGTAAACGCAATACATGCCTTTGCCCTTCTGGTTGGCAATGGCGTCAACGGCGAGAGCGGTTTTACCGGTTTGTCTGTCGCCTATGATTAGCTCCCTCTGGCCGCGGCCTATGGGGATCATGGAGTCCACCGAAAGAACACCGGTCTGCATGGGGGTCTCCACGCTGCCACGCTCTATTACAGGCGCGGCCGGGGCTTCCACGGGCAGCCATTCTTCCGCCTGGACAGGCCCTTTGCCGTCAATGGGTTTGC